>Ga0209367_1011137_pt1 | contig 11967 bp, 2 predicted proteins | sample WorMetLIZISLAND2_FD_187412 | JGI IMG/M metagenome (GOLD analysis project Ga0209367, IMG submission 187412) | Marine gutless worms symbiont microbial communities from Max Planck institute for Marine Microbiology, Germany - Olavius geniculatus... ... | reverse complement strand
AACTGTGCACATCGCCTACATGGAGTCGGCTGTCGGCACTCGGCACCTACTGTTAAGTAAACTGGCTAAAAGTAAAAAGTAAACCCTCTCTCTCTCCCTGTCTCCCAGCTATTCTATCCCAGTGGCGGTTCTATCCCGCAACATCTGGGGCGGGCACGGCCCCACGGAGAGCGGTAGCGCGCGCCTATAACGGGGGCCCGGGGTCCAGGGGCAGATCCGCTGGTCAAGGGGACATGGGCATGAAGCCCCACTGAAGCTGAAGCACTTTTGGTTTTTGGACGTTCAATGGAAGCCTCAAATTTGTCCACTTTTCAAAAAAATTGGAAACGTGAAAAAGCAGATATTTGTATTATATTTGCCAAAAATTATGGGTGGCCACGAAACTGAGGGGAGGAGGCATGTGCCCCCGGCCCGGGCCTAAAACCGCCACTGCCTATCCTGCTTCAAACGGAGGGCAAGTGTCGCTGAAGATAATTTTAATTTTGTAAGCCTAACATGACAACTGAATTCAACAATAATTCAACGTTTAACAGAGTTACAAAACTGCACAGATACCCTATTTACAAATGAAACTAATGATACCAGCTAAAGAAAAAACACAACATCAGTACAAAATTTCCAGCACAGCTGCATCAACATAAGGTGTCGTTAGTGGCTAGCCAAGCCAAAGGAGGGAGGGTAGCTCCAAGGCTTGCCGTGGATACGGATATCCATGGATATTATGCTGGCGCACCTTCTAATTTGAACGCATACTTATAGCATGATTAAACGGAAAAGTTTACAGTAAGAACGACAGAGAGATAAACATTCAAGCATAATTATTCAATATAAGTAATATAACAGTAATGGCCAATTCACGCCTACGACGCTAACGCAACTCAACTTAACTGTCGGCAACAGTCAGCAACAGTCGCCAATAGATGAGTTTAATTGCGTCGACGTCTTAGGTGTGAAATGGCCACAACAGATCTTCAGTGCTTTAATTTTGTTGGTTAGGCAACAGAAAGTCGATCTATTTGCGAGCTGTTTTAATTTTTGTTTAAAACAGTAACACAATACAAACATTTTCTTTGCTTACTAACATATTTAATGCTGGTAGCAAGTACAAAGTGAGCTTCAAAAGCGTCCACTTTACTCTTCGTGTAGGCTAGGCTACAATTATGCAGATTTTTAAGATCGTTGGAAAATACTTGACCGAGCTGATATTTCAATGCAAATGTGTGTTTATTTTTTACTTCTGATTATTTTTTTTCTACAATTTTAAGAGGCAAATGTCTGCGTGCTGTTTTTTGAAACTGTACACTTTTGCATCTCCTGTAGCCTACTTTGTGAAAATTCAATAACTGCAAGTCAGTAAAAAATGTTCAAAGTGTCAGCCCATTACGTGACCAATTACACACTACGCAGGATAAGCGTCTGTGGATATGGATATATCCATGGATATGCACAGAAAATCTGTGGATATGGATGGGAAATTTCATATCCACGGCAAGCCTGGTAGCTCTGCAATTGTCCAAGCATGACATAAGCACACGTTTAAACTGTACTATATGCCCCAATTTTATCAGTTGATTTTCAGGAAAGTAATTAAAACTGTTGTCAACAGATCTCGTATTTTAAAGCTGTTGTGTACAGGATAATTAGATGTCAGCAGCAGCTGCATCGCTAGCAGCGCCTCAGCTGCTGCTGACATCTAATTATCCTATACACAACAAAGCTACACAGTGTCCGGAAAAACATCCTGGACATTTTTGATCGTACCTTAAAGAAGAATTACCAGATTTTAGTAATTTTTGATAAAAATATTTCTGATACAACTGGCCATCAAATGACCATTTTATTTTCCACCGCACCCAATGTCTGTTTCTGCACTGCCTGGGGAAAATAGAACCAACAAAATATTGCATTTTTGTCTAAAGTAGCATTATTTCTTAATCAAAATAAGACACAAAACACATTTTTTCCACATTTCTGTCATTTGGGCTGAGAGTTCATCCAATTGTCTGTTTTTCAACTGCCTGCAGTAAAAATGTTCAAAGTGTCAGCTCATTACGTGACCACAGGCACAGATATTGTTTCTCCTTTTACTGACAGCAGTGTCAATGATGTTCTGCTCCAAAACAATCCAGACTTTACCAGTCACTTATTGAATTCATCAACATTCCTGAAGGTCATCTGGTAAACACGCTGCTGCATGACAGTCAAAAAATGTAACTGACTGTCTGTTAGGGGACACAGGTCTGTAGATATGAAATGTATTGAAGTTTTTTTTGTTCATTTCAACGTACATATCACTTGTTTTGGTTTTCCCAGGTAGTGCAGAATCAGACACTAAAAGAGTCGTTTGATGTACAGCTGTGTCAAAAATGTTTGCACCAAAAATTATTAAAATCTATAAATCCTTCTTCAAGTTACAATCGATAACGTTGGGGATCATTTTTGACATATTTTTGTTCATTTCAATGCATATTTTGTTGGTTCAGTTTTCCCCAGGTAGTGCAGAAACAGACATTGGGTAAGGTGATAAAATGGCCTGTCATTTAATGGCAAGTTGTGCCAGAAATATTTGTATAAAAAATTTTTTAAATTGGTCAACCCTTCTTCGAGTGACAATCGCTAATGTTTGGGATGTTTTTTTTTCCGGACACGGTGTATATAATGCCCGAAATTCAATTTCGACTGGCGTTCTACCCAAGACTTCGCTGGGGAGCTTACAGCGCTCTCCCATACCCCCTAGCTGGATATTAGGGGTCCCACTTCACTTCTAAGGAGAGAAAGAAGAGGGGAAAAGGGAAAGAAAGGGGAGGGTAATTTGGAGGAAAAAAGAAAAAAAAAGAAAGGGGGCCAAAAGACGGAAGGAGAAGTGAGGCCCCAGTAGCACAGCAAAAGTATCTAAGTCATTATAATTTAACGGCAGCCAAATCAGCTTTGCAGCACTGGTAAATAGAAAAATTATCCTATGGAATAGTCAAAACATCAGAAGTCATACAGCGACAATAACAAGGACCAGTCATTTGACAAAAGGCAAAATCGGAGTGGCAAGTTCACCCAACTTCTCATTTGCATTCGCCACGTGGTAGCATAGGACTGACAGTTTGACTGCAATTTGAAACTGCATGTATTTACTGGGGATTCGATCCCAATCTCCCCTTACCATGGAGGTCAATCAAGGACCTCATCTAATACAATGTCACTGGACCCCACAAGTAAACCTGTCAAATAGCATCTAAATGCATCAAATGGTTTAAGCAGCATGCACGAATTTGACTGACAGACAGACAGACAACAGACCACGCTACGCAGAAATGTGTAGGAATAGGCGGAATCACATAAGCCGCTAACATATTTGGAAAGAGACTGACAAACTACGATCACTCAATATATAATATTAGAACATACCAACACAAATCAAACAAAGTTACAAATAGCGCTCAGTGCATGTACCAAATTTCCAGCATAAATCAGTTATAGATAAGATACTGCAAGTACAACGAAAAAAAATTGAAAGTTACATATGGCATTTATCAAATTACCAAATATATCCAGTAGGGTTGTGTCAGTCTTAATTACAAGAACAACAAAATCATTTACAATAACTGATAACAGAACAGTGTTGCTGTCGGTGTACTAGGTGTACTATAAAAAGGCAGTCACTGAATTTCATTTTTTAAAATTTTTATTAATCATTGATCCAATCTCCAGACATATGAAATATCAGTACTTATTCAAAAACTTAATTAATATTTTGCAAGATTAGCACGACATAGTGAAGTGCTGTGGTGGGACATTAAATAAGTGCTTTATTGCAAACTCAGTGATGAGTGTGCCAGCAAAATGGTTTTTTTCTAGATTGGTTATTACCTAATAAAGCTATGACAACCAGATGACTGAAGATTGAATCATGGACTATTATCATTATGAATCCGACAAATGGCGACTGGCACTGCAATTCAAGTACTGTACATACTAGAATGACAAAAAAGATCTAAGTGCAAAAATCACAAAAGCTCACAGGTCATTTCATAACACCACATCACATGCTTCAGTGCTCTGAGAACCTAACAACTCCTTGTGAAAACTTCAGACACAAAATTTGGATAAATGGAATGAATGAAAGTCATTTACATATTTACAGCTTAGTATGCAAAAAAGTGGTAATTCATTTTTATATACAAATATTTCAAACCATCATCATTTTCACGCTGCTCGAGCAATGTTTATCAAAAACAAGAAAAACGTCATTTCAAAAAGTTAAAGATGCGTTTCTATATGAAAATATTTAGAAAAAAAGCTTATTACAGCTATGCATTCGAGCAGTGAAAGGCTCTGCTATTTCAATGCTGACTGAAATAAAGAGCAGCTAAAAAGCCAGTATCGTATCGTTTATGAAACACATATACCATACATCACAAGCATACACTGGAACAGTGCGGACTACATGTATTTCCTACAGCTGCGGAGGCGATGCTGGTACCGTCCATTCCACTGAGCAAATCGTTCTCCGCACCCATCACACACGTAAGGCTTTTCCCCCGTGTGGACCAACATGTGCCTAGCACGACGGTAGTTGAATGGAAACTTCATCCCACAGAACTTGCACTCGTAGTTCTTCTGGCCACTGTGCAGCACCCGGTGTTTTAAATAGGTTGATCTGAGGCGGAAATGTCTACCGCAGACTGTGCAGATGTACGGCATCTCGGCAGAGTGGGTCCTTCCGTGTTCTCGAAGAGCTTGCTGGCTGCGACACGGCTTGCCGCAGACCTCGCACTGATACGGCATCCTGCCGGTGTGTCGGCGCATGTGTGCCTTCAGGTTGTCCGGGTTCATGAAGATCTTGCTGCAGACGAGACAGACGCGCTGGTCTCGGCTGGTGTGCTCATCCATCATGTGTCGGGACAACGAGTCGGCGTCACCAAACTTCATGTCACAGACTGCACAGCTGAAATTAGGACTGCGTTTCTTCTTCACCGTCTTAGCTGCTGAAACATTTCTGCCATCCTCGATGTCCGCGTTTTCGAACACCAGGTTCGGGTGAACCTCCTTCATGTGTGAGCGAAGGTTCACCAGATTCTCACAGACCGTCCCACACACCATGCAGATCGCAAACTTCAGACACGACTTGGACTTGACATGCAAACGCAGCCTCCTGGCATTCGGAAAAATCTCGCCGCAGTCGGTACACATGCGACCTTCAGAATTACCTTCAGTGGACATCGGTGGGTTTCCAACAAAGTCGTTGGCGTCTTCAATCGTTGCCGGCAACAGTGATGAAGGAGTTTGTCTCTTCTTGATGCTGTGTACGCTGATGTGTTTCTCGACCGAGATGTACATGCAGTGGCAGACTGGACACTGCTCCGCTGGACGCAGTTTACCACAGCGCACACAGCGCTCTTCCTTCTCCTCCGGTGGCGGTGGTGGGTTGTTAATTCCACCCGCATTCCAATCAATGGCTTCGTCACTCTCTTTCGGCATTGATTCTTCCTCCATCTCTGATCTGCCACCGGAATCCTTCAAAACGTCTCCATCTATATCCGGCGGCAAGTTACTGCCATTCACAGAGTCACCAGTATCCATCACAGAACTGCTGTCATTGTGTGAAGCAAGTGGAACATTACCCCAGAATGTTTCTTCTGTACCAGAAGGTCTTCTTTCCTCAAGCCTCAAGTTATGATCATTAGACTGCAGATCTACAACTGTGCCTGTTGCCGTATCGGTTTTGCAGTCATTTACCATAACAGCATTCGGCATGGAGAAGTTACTTTCATTTGCCGTGTTGTCGTTACCAGGTGGCTGAGAATCCAATGAAGAAGACTCTATTGAACACACATGCAAACCACACACGTATATCTCTCTGGATGTAAAGAAAACCAAAATCTGAAGAAAAAGACAAAGATAAAAACCAGGGGCCAAATGTATAATGTTTGTACGCTGCTTGTGAAAAGATTAGACAAACAGAAACCTTAAGAAAAAGAACAAAATTACAAGAAAAAGTTCCAAGAATGTTACAAAATTAGTAACATAAGTTATTCTACTTTCAGCCAGGTTAGTAACAACATGGGCAACCATCTGCAAACTGGTAAACAAACCAAAACAGCATCATATTTTACAACAAGCAAGGTTCTTTTAGCACAGAGATCACCAGTTGAGCTTCAGCCAATGATGGGCAAAATACAGGCCTAGGAATCAGCCTGCAGACAAAGTCACAACTTCATACAAATCAGATTTACTACACTTCCTCAAATATGACTTGGTGAAAAAAGTTACCTATCATCATGTAGCCCAATGAATAATAAGTATTATAAAATGTTTTATACAATGCATAAAATAATGAGAATACCCGGGAACTGTGTGTGCTGTTCCAGCGAAGAAACGTCTTGTGTGTCACAACACTCATCACAGACATACTGCTCTGGTCTGTCATGGTACTGCAGGTGACAGTCGAGCCAGTCCTTCTGTCTGAACACCAGGTGGCAGTCTGGACACTTGTACTCGATGCTGTTATGATTGTTTCGCATGTGATCCAACATCCGCGCGGCACGGACCGACTTTCCACATTCCGGACAACTTGACTTGTTCTGCGAGTGGGCATTTTTCTGGTGACTGAGCAGCGATGACTTGTGGGCGAACTGACCACCACATTGAGAACACAAGTAAGGCTTTTCCCCAGTATGTGACCTCATATGGTCCCGCAGTAAGTAAGCTGATGGAAAGTACTTCATGCAGATCGGACAACTGTGGGACTGATTTATGCCGATGCCGTGCGTCCAAAGATGCCGTTTCCACGTAACATGCCAGCGGAATGCCTTGCCGCACACGCGACACGGAAAGCGGGGTTGCGTGGAGTGCATCCACATGTGAAGGGAGAGAGACGTCTTTGACTGATAGCGTTTCCCGCACTCCCCACACACAAAGTTCTTCAAATCAGAGTGCATTTTCTTCATGTGTTCCGACAACGACTTTTTATTCGCGAAGCGAGCGCTGCACTGCGGACACTGTTGCTCCCGTCCTTTCCTGTCATGAATCATCATGTGATGGCGGACGTTTTTCACCAACTTCCCACAGACTTCGCACGACTGGCGAACAATGTCCGGGCGCTTGATCCCATCATGGATCTGCATATGCCTCCGCAACTCCTGCACCGACTTTCCACACACGCTGCACGTCTGCGGAGTTCGGCGTCTTAGTCCGCGGTGCACTAGCATGTGCTTGTACATGTCGACAACAATCTTCCCGCAGATGCTGCATGACTGTGAGTGCGACGGCTGCCCACTGTGAATCTTCCTATGTCGATAGAGATCAACAACCCTTTTCCCACAGATGTCACACGACTTTGACTTTGACTCCAAGTTCATGTGAGTCTTCCTATGCTTGTACAAATCCGAGACCACTTTCCCGCAGACCTCACATGACCGTGAACTGGACCATTCTTCCTGGCTTTCCACTACATCGTGTATCTGCATATGCCGCTTCATATTCGCGACACTGACGCCACAAATCACACAGGTCTCCATAAACTCCTTTGCCTCCCCTCCGTGCACTCCCCGCATGTGTCTGTACAAGTCTTTAAATGATTTCCCGCAGACTGTGCAAGCTCGACGCTGCGCCCGTGTTCCCCAATTGTGACTCTTCAAGCTGGGCTCAGACACAACTGTTTCATCGGAATCGTTGTCACTGTTGCGTTCTGTCCTGTGTTGTCGTATGTGTCGCCTAACAGCCATGTCGTTCTTTAATGTCTTGTGGCAGATGGGGCACTCGTGGGTATTTCCATCAGTGTGGGATTGCCGGTGTTCCGAAAGTCGTGAGTTGGTGCGAAATGTCTTTCCGCACAGGTCACAGCTCAAAGGTCTCTCTCCAGTGTGAAGCCGAAGATGCTCCTTCAACGACCACGGCCCCTTGAACCAACTCCCACACGTGTAACACTGGTAGTTCTTCTCCTCGGAATGATTTAGCATGTGTCGGCCCAAGTCCTTCACCAGTTTACCACAATCTCGGCACTGCTTCCGACCTCCGGGATATGTTCTTTTATCCTCCCGCTGGTTCTTGCCAACCCTGGTTCTCAACTGATATCTGCTGTTGTTTGAGCTGATATGATTGGACTGATGGGGATTTTCATCCTGGATCTCATCAAAGGATACTTCGTGCTTTATCTCAATGATACCATTGGCGCCACTGAGGTCGCCTTCAGCAGCAGCTGGAAGTATGCTTCAATAAAAACACAGAACAACAACAACTCTCAGAAACAACTAGAAAGATATGCCTGCTCAGTGATGACATTATATGACCATCTACCAGGGGAAATATCAGTACATGGCACAGTACAACTCTAACCATGACCCAGGACCTGTGACATTTCAAGCTAAAAACTGGCATAGCGGTTTCTCCTGTAGATGTACAGACAGGCAAGACTGTCAATGTGTCATGCAGTCAGTGAAAAATCAACCGGCTTAATTAATCTAACCAGCCACTCCACGGTAACGGGACAGTTGGCATAAAAAACAGAAATTGAAATTGGCATATTTTTTGAATCAAGGATGATTCCTTTTGTAAGCAGTAAGGGTATTTTTTAAAGCTGCCATTATGCTACTTTTCAACAGAGCCAAAAATGTATTTTACTTGTTCACAAGCTGCAGTGCTGGAGACATGGTAACAGCATTGCAGAAAATATGTAACTGCCTTATTTACTTAAAGATGATGCGGCATGGCATGATGGACACATGGTAGGCCCCTATGATTTGGCGTAGCACTTATTTGTAAAATGTTGATATATATTGCTTGATAACCGCATGTGAAAACAGTATCGAAGAACATGTCACATGAGTCACAAATTGAGCACTTCTTGTTTATCTAAATAAAAAATATAGCATGATTTCTGCTGTGTTTACAAGAGTGTCTTATGTGGTGATGCTGAGCAAATAAACATTCTGCAACAATTTTCTGCATTCATTAATTTAGGAGCTTCAGCATAACTGTAAATCCACCTCAAAATTATGTCACGCGAGTCACAAAATTTAATATTCATTTTTCCTGGTTTGCGACTTACACACATAACTTCAATGACAACTGGTTTTAGGTGCCTTCAGCGTCAGCTGCAGAGACAGTCACTTCCTTTGGTAGCATTTTGGCTCTTCTTTCTTTTTCAGGCAGTATGTTCTGCTGTACTGGCCATTCCTAGCTTCATATTAATCATAGGCTCCTTTTTCAGTTTTTCTTTCAGCTTATGTCCTCTTTTACCCTGTCTCTCTGCAGCTGTGGTATCCAAAACCAGCCATCATTGACGTATTCGTATAAGTCACAAAACAGGAAAAATGAATATTGAATTTTGTGACTCATGTGACAAACAGCCGTGACTAGGGATTGAAACCCGGGTTTAGACAGTCCGCAAAACCCATGGGTTTCGGGTTTGCATTTTTGCACCAAGAGTGATGCATTTAATGGAATACTAGCCCCCTATATCATCTGCAAATGCGTTTGTGACTAGTTATAAGTAGCTAGAGCAGGGGTTTTGGACACCAACATTTAAGTGGCACCATTCGGACGCCACTGGGTGCTCACCGTATAGGCGCTGGGGCATATGGGCGTCACCGTTTAAGCGCCAGACGTTTGGGCGCCAAGCCACAACACTGCACAGTTAACAAAGTTTGAAATTTTGCATGATATTTGCCATCATATTGGCCAGCGTATATGTAACGCTTAATTCACGTGCAAATTAAGCAAAATTCATCCAGCATTTAGTCAGCAAACAATGATATGGTTTGTCACTTGATGCAGACGATGACAACGTATAGGCCAAAGACAACGCGAAGCATGACAAAAATGCACAACGACTATGTACAGTGATGTCATGCGACAAAAAACGACAACTGATGACAACAGCGATGACCACTAAATGCAGCTCAGGAAGTTATTATTAGAGAGCCAATAAAAATATTAGTATTTGCCACTTGCCAACTTATCCATGATTACGATTTTAACTCCCGATGATATACAAATTAATTGAAGCATGGGACCCAAACCTTACGTCCAGCACCCAAACGGCGGCGCCTAAACGTACTCGTCCATAGCAAACTATCACTTTTAGCTCATTTTCACTCCTTGTGACAATTAGATTAAAATTCGTAGGCAGGATTCCAAGTTGACTGAGTTGATTATTTGAAGCCGATAAGACAACATGCATGTCCTAATATATGTAAGCGCATTACGTTTGCTTTGCTTTAACGATACGGTCAACACTTAATTTTTTACAGTTGCTTTTCTGTGCAGTTTAAGATTCTTGTGTTGCTGTTATTTTATGACACAGCAACACAAGTTCATGTACTATTTAACAACAACTATGACAACATAGAAGCCACAGATGGAGAATTTCATTCGCGGTTTTACTTGTATATGGTCGCCATCTTTCCAAATCCGAACTCGACCTGAAACCCGGGTTTGGCAGCTTTTTAAACCCGAAACTCAGGTTTGGCAAAAAGGCTCCGGGTTTGGAATCTTTAGTCATGACACGCGTGACACAATTTTGAGGTGGATTTTCTGTTAAATGCTAAAGCTCACAAATTAATGAATGTTTATTTGCTCATCATCACCACATAAGACACTCTTGGAAACACAGCAGAAATCATCTTCATGTTTTTATCCAGACAAACAACAAATACTTGCCTTGTGACTCATGTGACACCTCTGATACTGTTTTCACATGCAGTTATCAATGTGTGCTACACCAAATAACAGGACCATATCATGTGTATATGATGCAATGCCACATCATCTTTAACTAAGTAAGCCAGTTACATGTTCTCTCTCTATCCTGTTTCCAGCACTGCAGCTAGTGAACCAGTATGATAAATGTCATTTTTGTTCTCTTAAAAATTAGCATAATGGTAAATTTTCAAAAAAGTTATCACTACACTCTGCAAGAGAAATCACCAGTGACCTAGATTCATAAAAAAATGCCAATCATAACAAAAATCTCAATTTCTATCTTTACGTCAAGTGAGCCTATTACTGTAGAATGTCTGTATGAACTTCTAGAAATCTTAACGAATTACAATTTTTAAAAAATTCTGTCTTAGTTTTTCTTAGAATTTCAATAATAATTAATAAAAATACATGTAAGGTAATATTTAACTGCAGACTACAAGTCTTCTTTGAAAAGTAACATATTATTTAGACTTTTAAAATTATAATTTCATAGATGACACAAGAGTCACGCTTTTATGTCACATGAGTCACACAAAGCAAGCCACTGTACTTTGCGAGACAACAGAATTAGAACACGTGCTTGTTATTGCAATGATACATCATCTGTATGAGTTTAGAAAAAAAATTGCATGAGTATATATTCAGGGGCTACAAAAATGCAGTTGTGTTAACCCACATGGAAAAGTTTAAAAAGTAGCTGAGTCACAAACTTAAGCTTATCACAGCTGGAGTATGCAAAAGTTATTACAGAAAATAACTACATCTCCAAATGTGCCTTATGCAGGTGTCATGCAAGAAGAAGATAGCTAGAAAAATTAGCAAATAATGGATGACCCAGACTGTGATGTCTGTCACCATTTAGAAGCAATGTCACATGAGTCATGGTGGAATGGCTGTAACAAATTTTAAGAATTTTGCAGTGTGCCAAAATGCCTAAAAAGAATGTTTTAACTGAACAGACAGCCACTCAACAATAATCATTTATGTTACGTACGATAGCACTACGTACATTACGTACATTAGCACTTTTATTTACACAGCTTCTCTCAGTTGGCACGGTACCAGATATCTGAAAACAAGCCGTAATTGTCCCTGTTTTTAAAAAGGGTCTTACCAGTGCTGTGTCAAACTACCGTCCAATATCACTCACCTGTGTTGCGAGTAAAATTATGGAACATATCATTGCAAAGCAAATTTATGAGTATCTATTAACTAATAACTTACTTGCCACTATACAACATGGGTTTATAAAGGGTCGATCAACTTGTACAA
>Ga0209367_1011136_pt1 | contig 11967 bp, 7 predicted proteins | sample WorMetLIZISLAND2_FD_187412 | JGI IMG/M metagenome (GOLD analysis project Ga0209367, IMG submission 187412) | Marine gutless worms symbiont microbial communities from Max Planck institute for Marine Microbiology, Germany - Olavius geniculatus... ... | reverse complement strand
GTACAGCATTGTACTGAACACACATGTCTTCAGGATGCTGAGCTTTGTTTCCAGAGTGATTGCCTTACTTTTCCAAATCTTGTCCAAGGCCTTCAGGTTTGCCATTGCCTTTGCAATTCTGACTGCTGTTTCCTTTGAACAGTCCAGGTCATATGTCATGTTGCTTCCCAGGTAGGTGAATTTCGTCCTTCTTGGCTAGGTAAATTGAGTACTGTCCTGCTTGGCTTGGATTATGGCAGACCACGTTCGTCTGTGTCGGGTGGCAGGTAACACTGTGATATACCCATACGTCACACAGACTGGGTTTCCCATTGATGAATCGTGTGGATGGTGTGTAGACATGGAGAATGGCGAAGTGGGTGACATGCAGCAGCTCGGAGTGACGGAGTCTTACCGCGTGAAACAGCAGGTGCTCATCAGTGGGGCCGAGGCAGCCGAGATGATTCTCAGGGTTGACAACATTCTCAGGTCCGCCCCACGTCAGCGACGCCCCGATTACAGGCCCTGCTAGACCAGTTCGCAGCTTCTCACATCACAGGTAGCTCCAGTACTGATTTCTAACATTTTAATATTCTGTAGCACCGTGGAAGAAGACAGGGGCAACTCTCCCTTGATATTTTTTTCCAAAAATTATCAAATCTGGGGCTGAAACCCCCCCCCCAATTTTGGAAAAATTCAGAAGTGAATTGAACTATTGAACGCTCATGTCTTCTCTGTCTGAACTTTGCAACTCTCTCTGTCTGAAAATTGCGCCTTCCTGCCACCGCCGTGATGCTGCTGCTGTTAGTATTGTCTTAAATTTTGTTGAAGATAATTAAACACCTGTGGTGTACTGTTAATTTGTTTTCAATTTTGCCATTTCTGTTGAATCAATTGTAAACATATCGGATACATTGGCAAGCTTCGATTATACCTCATTGACACTTGAACAGCAGCTGCTCACATGCTTGTGCAAAAATTAATAGTGAAGTGGCAGAGATTGGAAAGGATGTTGTCAGTACCGGTATATAGGAAATACCAGTACGTGTAAAATGTTTTATTTTACATTCTTGAAAATGTTTCTGGTGTTTTGCTAATGGTGAGACTGGTATGGCATTGTGAGTGATTGGTTAAAAGTTTCTTCTGTAACTAAGTAATAATAACAGTTGTAGTCAGAGCTTGAAGTGTTTTGATACAGGCATTATTGTATACTTGCACTTCCTTAATTGGCCGTCAGGAAAGTTTTTTACTTCCACTTTTGTGAGACAGTCACAAAATAACCTATTTTTTAATTCACAGGATTAGATCTGCAACTGCACTCGGACAGTTGCCATACTGGCGAATATTTTTCCATTTCAAGCACGGTTGTAGTGCTGACGATTGTATTTGTTGTGTGTCATCATCAGAACGTTGTTTGTTTTTGTTGTTTTGTTTGCGGTTCTTACAGGTGGAAAAGTGTTCACAGCTCGACTGCTGCCTCAGCCTCACAGAAATGTTTACACGTCTGCTTCTGTGACTAGGAACTCAAACCAATTCTGTTGCGTGTTGTATTTTCATGCAGCACTAGAAACTGTGAAGGAAAGCTACAGGGTGCTCCGCAAAACGATCCCTTTGGAAAAATGCTATTACTGGAACTATAACAAATTAAATGTGTGTAAGATGTGACGATCGTCACTGTTATTTTTATGTTGTTAGCTTAATACTTGTTCACTTGAAAAAATGCATTTTAAAGTTCGACTATGGTAGTTATGATTTTTGAATTAAGCCAAATATTGCAACAGAAATTGCCTGAATTCTCCTCTGGGTACATTCTAAATCTGGTGAAAAAACTGCTATAGTTCCAGAGATGTAGTGTTTTTTTTTCGACGGGACTGTTTTTTGGTTTACCCGGTATCCAAGTGTTGTGTTCTCGGTGCAGAATGTGTGTTTGCGTTTGTGTCTTTTTCTGTTATTAAACTTGTTTTACGTGTGAAATATAGTCCTCATCACTCAACGAATATTGTCATATTTGTTTACTTAAATGGGCATAAAACACACAAGACAAAGGTAAAAGTACAGAAAATGTCATATTCTAGCTGCACGCACACATGTATGCGAATGTTATAGACAGCACTGGTTGGTAGAAAAAAAATTTGAATGTCATTGATACACATATTTGACCAAAGGGGTCAACATAATTATTACTACTGGGGCAGCGTGCGGAGTTTCTCAAAGTTTAAAGGGTGGAAAATGGGATGGGTGTTTACCTGCCTGGCTGACTATAAGGTCTGACTAACTATAAGCTTCCCTGGCAGGGTCGCCAATGCACTTTGGTGAAATTTTTGTTACAAAACGTTTCTGATAACAGCAATTTTTAACAGAAATTTCACCGCAGTTTTAGTTGAAAAAGAAAGTGTTAGGATTTTACAAAATACTGTGGAAATTATTTCGGTGAATTACATCCGGAGCTGTTGATTTTGGGTATTTTTTTTGAATCCGGGACAAAATGATACTTTTGTCGTAGTCGTGCCACGGACACTGGGACACTTTGTCCGCTACCCCTGTACAGTCGTCGACTGTGTCCTTTGACATGCATTCATTCATACATATACATACCGAGTCTGTAGCTTACGACCATGCAGCTGATAAAAACAAGCAAACAAACAAACACAGCAATGTCTGCAGACTGACGATAGGCTACCACCATGCTAGTCATTTGAGTCACGCTGCCTAATACCTGTTATAGTCAGCAATGTGTACACAGTTAACACAGCTGGAATGAAACCATTTAGCTGCAAGTGCTGCACCAAAACTCCACTTGGTGGAATTGGCCCTGGAATTTTTCGGGAGAAATTGACAAGTTTGAATGAAAGTTATTTACAGTGTGCTCTGACACAGGGTGTATTTTAATGAGTTTTTTAAATTCTAGTTATCATATAATGCACGGTAACTCGAGTTTTTTATGTGCAAAAAATGCTTCAAAATGTAAACTTGCAATGTATGTAGTAATCAAAATGCTAACCACTGTACAGGTGGCATATCACACAAATCAAACATGACAAGAGATCACTACATCTAAAAAAACATAAGTGCAAAAGTACCCAATTTCAAATATTTGGGCTGGTATTGATTGACAATTTTTTATTGATATCTGTCCAAAGTTAATCAATTTATTTTGATTAATTTTTGTTGTCAGAAGACCATATAAACTGCAACATTGAACTACTGGTTGTTATTGTTTTGCAAACTAAAGCAATATTGAAAAAGTGATGATATGCCATATACAAAGTGTGTAGACTAGGGGATCCCGGCCGTTTTCGCCAATCCAGATCCCGGGATTGGCAGCATCCCGATTTCGGGATTACAAAAAATGGTTAAAATCGCACATTTTCGAGCATTAAATGACAAAAATAACAATTCTAGAGGTCTAGTGAACGAAATACTTTATGCATGCCCGAGTTCTACTCTTTGCTGTGCACTGTACTTTGTATTTTGACAGTCACTGTCACTCCCTTACCATTCAGACATAGCCTACCTTTCGTACAGGACTACTAGGACTACATCTTATGTATGAAATAAGTCTATAGTAAAACCTAGTAAGTGATACCAAAATAACAACCTATTTGTAAGCCTAATCCCGAAACGGGATCCCAGGATTATAAATTTTCTCAATCCCAGATCAATCCCGGGATTGCAATCACTAGTGTAGACTACAAGTACAAATCTCGGTCACATGTCCTATGCAAAACAAGCACCTGCCATTGTTGTTTACTGTTATTTACAATTGACTGTAAATGCACAGATTACTGAAGTTAGCAGTAATAACTCATCTAAAATTTTAATCGATTAAATAATTAATGCATTAATTAAATCATGAATTTCTGCAGCCCTACAAATATGTATTTATGCTTAGTACGGTACCTGCGAATTAAGTATAAACACTGTTGAAATGTATGAAACCTTCATACTGAGCAGTTTGACTGCATACATGTACATATCTGACCAGCAGAACTTTGTCACACAACATAAGTTGACAATATTACAATAACTATGTACAGTGCTAAGATACACATAGGCCCTAACATTTGGGCAACAAATCAAGTCAACCTCAGATCACTCAATCAAGTAACAATCACTTACACAAAACAATGTTTGGTCTACAAGCACAGAGATGAAAAACGAAGTAAAACTGCAGAAGCTGACTGCAAGAAATGAAAACATAAAATGTTTAAGGATGCTCAATGGACATTAGTGGATTACGGTTTTGTGTAAAGAGAACATTTGGCCGGTAAAACGAACATGACCGCGACAGTTTACAGTTTCACTCCTGAGTGTATGGCTGATTATTGTGCACTACACGTTTGGTTGAACGCTCATTTTACAACGTCATTTTCTCTATGGTGACCAGTAGTACCATGCACATGATGGTTTTTTTTACGCACGACGGCAGCTACTGCTTTCAGCGCGTCTTAGCCATCGCAATTCTGTCTGTCCGTCTGTCTGTCACACTAGTGGATCAGTCAAAAACGCTGCAAGATAGGATCACCGAATCTTCACCGTTGGCTGCCTGGAAGACTAGTTTCAGGAACCGTAAAGCTTTTCCATAAATTCGAAGGGGGTCACCCCGAACGAGGGCGCTAAATGAAAGGGGGTAGGCAAAATTTGCGATTTTTGGCCAATAAATCGCTGTATCTCAGTAACGGTGCGAGATAGGGCCTAGGTTACTATTAATCACTAATAGGAAGTCGTACAGTGGCTCTCGATTGTGCCAAATTCAATGACTTTGAACGCCACAATAGGGGGTTTTATGGATTTTTTTTGGCGATTTCAGGCTGCGACACAAGTCTATATCATTCACAAGGAACTATCGTTATGCGATTCAGATAGAGAATTTGGTATTTGTATATTAACTTAGCGTGAACACCCAAATTTTCAGCTATACTACTGAACCGGAACTGCTATAGGCTTTCGCGCGTCTCGTGAGCATTAGCTCAAATTTCTTGTAATTAATCTGGTTCACAAATGGATTGTTATTTCTAAATGTAAAACTTTATCATCGTTCACGGTGAAAATTGCACGAAGGGTCGTGCAAAAGACGGACGGACAACAGGCGTGTGTGAGCCTGTATTTGTATCAGCATGCAAACCAAGTAACCAACAGTCCACAGAATGCAACAAAATTCATTTTTTTCCAATTCCCACATTTAGCCAAACTATCTTACGGATGCTAACTGTAGCTAGTATGCCCCTAACTGGTTTGGATGACATACTTAACCTAACCACTGAATGCACGAGTCTCCACTTTCTGTAGGCGCCTATCTCTTAGACCCACGAAATTCGACAGACATGCAAACACGTGTATCAAGCCTGCCGAAGCACAACTAGGTATGGCGCAGCATTTGATTTTTGATGCAACAGCAACACTGCATGGCAATGTGGCGAGATGAATGCTAAAGCTGTAGACACACTGCACGAGAGAAGACAGTTACATACGACACAAACAGTGCAAGAAATGTTCTGGAAACGTCACAAAAAGTTGATACAACCATGGTTGATTATAGCATAAAATCGGGCCTAGTGGCTCGCTGACTAAATGGACTATTAAGGGGAGTAATACCTACACACTCCCCCTTTAAACCACTGGAGCAAGTTCACTCCCTCTTTCCCTTTCCTTATCTTTCTCCTTTTTCCGTTTCCTGTTTTGGATGCCTTTTACCTAGATCTAACCAGAGGTCCGAAGAATCGAGTGCTGCAAGCCTAAGTACACGTACTTTCAATAGGGTCCGGGGGTGAAGTTTCAGCTGCTGTCGATTTTGCGTCTGAAACGAACACGTTTAGTAGCGAGATAGAGAAAAAGCTGATGCAATTCAGGTACTCCTAATTCGTGTCAAATCCCCCTTTGATAACAGAAATTATCTCTTTCCTTACTTTGAATCACTTGCTCCAAGGTTTACGGTGCAGAGTATACAGTGTAGAGTCACTGTAGAACAAAGTAACAATGGCGAGTGACAGTTACTATAATGATGAGCCTACGAATACACGTGCACCGTGCCGACCCGCGGCTTAATCGCAATGCATGGCAAGACTACAGGCAAAGCTGCATGCGCGCAAAGTTAAACATAGAATAGATAGATCGACCACGATCTGTCAGTTCGTAGCCAATTCACACAGTCTGCGACGTCGACACGACTCAACTGTCGTGACTGAGTAACAACGCAATGACGTAATTAGCATTGTGACGTCACGCTGCTGTGCACAGACCACGCGTTGTTTGCTAGCTTGGCTGAGCATCCGAGTTGAGTTGAGTTGAGGGGCGTATTCTGTTTACCCCCACAACGCAACTCAACTCAACTGCTGAGTTGAATTGAGTCGTACGTGCAAATTGGCCATCACACGTATGAACTGTATGGATGATGTGTGAGTTAGGATACATCTACTGCCTAGCCTATATATAAGACAGTAAAGCTAATGTGTAACGTAGACAGTTTTGCAGGCTTAACTGCGAAATCGTTACAGTTCTATAATACATCTTCAGCCACAATGAATTCAACGGTTATTGTGCTTTTGTCGCCAAAAAGCTGAATTATGACAATATGCAGAACGGTGTCGCTCTAAGCCTACAGATTTTATTAGCTGAGTTTTTTTTACTGTTTTGCTGCATTTTTCGAAACCGTTAGTGCCCGTGGTGTTGTGCCGCGACAGGGGTGGGCACAATTGCCCACCTTCCCCCACTAAATTCGAGTGTGTCGGAAAATTTTCTTCTTGTTGCAAAAAAATCCCTCATTCTGGAAGAATTTAGTGATAAAGTTGGCAGCCATAGTCTGCTTCGTCGAAAATTTTCAGCTGGTTGTCGGAAAACTCCAACATTCTGCTTACTTTCTTAACCCACGACACCACCGATCAGTGCTGGCGACGAAATAGTGCTACATGCGCATAGCCTTACACGCGTTGTACAAACGCAATAGCTGTAGCGGCCTACAGATATAGGGGCCTATAATAGAGCGACCACCACATATGTGGACGAAACGCTAGCGGATCAGTGTTTAGATTGCCCGAAAGGGTTGAACCCCCTCTCCCCATTAACTGTTTTCTCAACCCCTCCTCCCAACACACTGTCAAATTATGCACGGGTTGCAATGAGGTCATGCTGAAGTCTTCGTTTCTGATTGCTAACTGTCACCCTGCCTCAGGGTCAGCTATATACAGGTACATACGACTTACATCACAATTGGTCAAACTCCGACAGTCGAAAATCCACCCCCCCCGCCCAGATAACTTTTCACAATTCAAACACTGCAGCGGATGAAACAATCTGGAGATGAGGTCGTTCTAGCCCCTGTTATTCATTCATTCGAGACTGTAGATGTAGTCCTGTAGTGCGGGTGGTAGCGGCAGCGACCGGGCGTGACGGTCAACGTTCCAGCGAATGGCGCAGCAGACGGCGATGCGGCACAGCGTCTTGAGGGCGCGCGGACTGGCAGCCACCGCTCTGACGTGCTGGCAGACCTCGGCGCTTCGCTCCCCCGCCTCGAATTCTTCCTCGATGGACGCGCAGATGCCCGAGACGCAGGCGTCCAGGTGTCGGCGACTCAGAGTCGTCCGGAAGACGTCCAGGATGTCGAAGGCGGACCGGTTGTGGTAGCGCGAGTGAATGTACAGGCCGCGCGCCAGGTAGTAGCTGACCGTGTACTTGCGCGAGCAGCCGCCGCTGAATGCCAGCTCGCCGGCCGCTACGACGCCGAACCGGTTGGGGTCGCCGCCGGCGCGCACGACCCGACGCAGTAGACGATTGAGGTGTTGCACGAACGCAGCGTCCAGGATTGTCGAGTTGAAGATGATCACGAACTGTCGATCGTACAAGCAAGCAACCATTTCAATCAGTCGTTTCAGTCAATCGTTTACTTGCTCAAAAATAACAGAAAGAATGCAGTTGGAGACATTAGGCCTATATCAGAACGGTTGAACCGGTGAGCCGAACAACAAACCCTATAACGATAAACACAGAAACACTAGCAACAATCATTTAATTCACCAAACATACATGTAGTAATAGGGCCTACAGATTACACTACACTAAAGCAGCAATGAAACTGTCGCGGGAACAACCAGGCAAGATGTCCTAAATATAACTCAATATAACTTGGATGGGTGACTGCCTGTAGGCAGGTAAACCATCTCGGTATGTAATGTAACCAGCCGCCTATGCCAACTCAGCTTTCCATCCCTCCGGGGTAGGTAAATCGAGTACCGGCCTATCTGGCTGGGGTTAAGGCGTTCACCTGTGTCGGGTGGCACGCAACACTGTGTGATCCCATATGGCAGGTGACCCTTCGTAGCTCTGAGATGGGTTTCTTATACACCACCTATAACGTTCAGTACGTTTTACGAGATAGGCCTCACATTAAAGACAGGGCGGTATGCCGGTATCCGCCGCCTAAAAAGCCACACACCTGTTTGAGGTTCTTGCGCAGAACGACGCGAGCGTCGAGTCCGTGGGCAAGGAACAGACAGAGCATGTCGTCAGTGAAACGTAGCAACACGTCCAGTCTGTTGGGGTCGTCGGACGCATGGTAGAGCCAGCGACAGAGAGAGCTGAGCAGTAGCGTGATAGCGTTGTCACCGAACGCGTTGATCACGTTCGGGTCGGCGCCGTAACGACACAACACTCGAACACACGACTTCACCTACGTACAACATGATAATATTAAATACATGGTTTGTGAGCGCTGGCGTTTTCATTGGTGTTGCTGAACAGGATAATTTCATTTCTTGGTGCCTAACGGTATAGGCATAGTGTCAGTCGTGGACTCAACTTCCGGTCGGGTCGCTATCAAGTAGTTACTACTTGGATGGTGACTGTCTGCAGATAGTCCTGTAAACCATCTTGGAATGTAACCAACACCAAAGCCAACTCAGCTTTCTATCCCTTCCAGGTGCGTATGTAAATCACGTATATCGGCTTGCTTGGCTGGGGTTAAGGCGCGACGCGTTGACCTGTGTCGGGTCACTCGGGTGACAGGTAACACTGCGTGATCCCATATGGCAGGTGACGCTCTGTAGCTGTGATGGGTTTCCATGACGAGCTAAACACTTATAACCGTTAACTTGTTTACTACAGAAATCAAAGACATGTAATGCTAACAGCACGGATGTATTAGGCCTACCAGACAATGAACGTTTCAAGAGACTATATACCGAAAACACAATTTCGTTCGACTGCGGCTGTGGTACTTAGTGACTTTCTGCGTGTACAAATTCGGTTTATTATTACTGCCTCGCGACTGTTACAAGCGACCCTTGTTGTCATACAGCGTGTCTGTATCCGAATCGGTCTGCGTGCAACGGTGTCTGTTTATCCGCAGTTCGGCTTGCTATTATGTACCAGTACCTGTTCGGCCGTAGCGCCAAGCAGAGAAGGGGACATTGAGCAGACGACCCTCATGAGGTAGTAGAGTGGCGAGACGACGTTAGGTGGCGCCATGAGGTTGGCGTTGGCGCCACACTCCAGCAGCGTCTGCATCAGCGGCTGCATATTCTCCAGCAATGTCAGCAGATAGGCCGGCGCAACGCTGAATCTGATGTCACAGTTGTACCAAATGTTAGAAATTTAAAAAAAAAACGTTGGCAACGTGAATGTCAAACGTTATATAGCCTTTTTTACTCGTTTTCACATATTGAAAACGGTGTTGTGAGTTAGGCAAGGTAGAAAGTTGTAGGCTAATTTTCCGATACAGACACTGCAAATTTCCAACAGAATTCCGAAAAAAAAGCTTACGGGTGCTCGAAGTTTCAATTTTGACCCAAATTTCCCCTAAATGGAAATTTTTCAGCCTCAAATAGAAGAAAATTTCTCGGCAATTAATTTTTAATTTAAGAAGATTTCCCAACAGCCTAAAATTTAGGAGCAATTTTGCTACCTCTTGCTCTTCTCCCAAGACGCCACTGCATATTGAGTGAGATAAACTAAAATTACTAAATGATAGTATTAGGTTGCTAGTTGCTACAGTGCTGTTTTGAGTATTTTGCTCTTTTTAGACGTCATACACACTCAATCACGTGACAGTTCAAGACTTTGATTACTGTAAGAAATATCTTCAATTATCGTTATTTTCACACCGACCTTTTAACATTATTTAAATAAAGAAACGTTGGAAAAATAAAAAAAAACGTTTGCAAACGTTTGTTAGAACTATGGGGAACCTGTCTCGCTGGTAGAAAAGCGGTCGTCCGCCGTGATGTGCTAACAGACTGTGCAGCGCACTCTCGCCTTTCTTGTTCACTTGGTTCGGGTCACAGCCGTGTTTGACCAGCAACTGGATGCACTGACGTACCTGGAACGACCATCATCACCATCATCATCATCTTCATCATTATTATCTCTCAGAACAAGAAACAGTCACAGTGCACATACCGTGCAAATACCCTTTCAGCCCATGCAGAATTATCCCAAAAACAACGGCGGCTGCAAGGACCCTGATGAAAAGGCTTACTGTACTTCCAGTCCACCATAAAAAGGGCCCACAGAAAGATACGGGGAAAGCGGAAAGATAAGGCAGCGAAAAAGTGCAACAGTGTCGTGGTTAAAAATGTAGGCAGGGCAGGAAGTCGCAATTTTCCCAACAGACACTTCAAATTTCCGACAGATGAGGTTATGGGTGACAATTTTCTGACAGCCCAAAATTTAAGGATAATCGCCCCCTACCTTCCCCAGTACCACCACGCAAAGGAAAAATGGATGGAAAAGATACGGTAGTTGACGTCGATCGCAGACCACGTCGCATTCTTTTTACTTCCTCTAATTGATTTTCTTTAATTCCACTACATTTAAAACAGTTCTAGTTCGATCAGTCGCATAGCTCGTCGACTGGTCGCCAGCACGTTACAAAGATTACAACACTGTCTGGAGTGGTATAAGCTCGTACTACGTACGTACCTCGTCGACGTACTCGTCGCGGTCTCGGGGCCGGGCGCTGCCGAAGAACTTGAGCAGTTTGTTGAGCAGCGTGTCGCCGTCGTTGCACGTCACGGCCGTGGCCAGGTCCTCGGGTCCCGTGGCCAGCATGAGCTCGGTCAGACGCAGCAGGTGCGACGTGTCGTCTGAGACGTACATCTCGTGCAGCAGCGTGCCGTAGTCCGTCTCGAAGATATCGACGTCGAACTGGGCGCCTGATTCCAGCAGGATGACGGCACACTCGCGGTTGCGTGGACCGCGCAGAGCGTGCTGCAGCGGGGTGAACCCTTTACGATCACGCACGTTCACCTGCGCCATCGACCGTACCAACTTTTACATACAAACTATGGGTGGGCGAAATCGCACCCACTTTTCTTTTCGTGTCTCAGCACCAAAATTTTGGAACTCCTTAACTCCTCAAATTCGTCAGTGTCAAACCTTGGCTACGTTCAGACGTCACTTAAAGACCCATTATTTTCAGTCAGCTTTTTCTGCCACCTAGCGTCCATCATCCTATGCGCCCTGATTCTTTCTGAGACATTGGCGCTTTATAAATCATTTACTTTACTTTACTTTACTGTTACTTGGACCAATCACCCTGAACCCACTCCAAAAATTTCGCCCAAACTGGTTATCCAATTAGATGATTTTCGATATATTTTTTTTACTTTTTTACAACGAAATCGACAACAAAAAGCAAATTCTGTATATTCCATTCCATTCCATTCCATTTATTTAAAAATCAGTCCACAAGGGACCATTGACACACACAGCAAACAACACATAAAAACACAAACACACACATAAAAGAAATACACATAAAAGAAACAAAACGTAGTATGAACAGTAAGAAATGCATTAAAAACCAGCATATGACATAAGCTGAGCCAAGTACTGAATAAGACAATTACTGGAGGTAGAACACTGTTTATCAAACGAGATTCTAGCATTGTGTAAGAGCGTGTCTAAACTAGACAAATGCAACCTAATCAAGATCTGAGTCATACTGTCCAATCTACAGAAACCAAAAAATTTCTTGATACATTTGTTGTAACATGC
>Ga0209367_1011135_pt1 | contig 11967 bp, 9 predicted proteins | sample WorMetLIZISLAND2_FD_187412 | JGI IMG/M metagenome (GOLD analysis project Ga0209367, IMG submission 187412) | Marine gutless worms symbiont microbial communities from Max Planck institute for Marine Microbiology, Germany - Olavius geniculatus... ... | reverse complement strand
AATATATTTATGTTTAAAGCATAAAATTTTGACTTCTAAGTCAGCTACTGAAGTGTATGTTTTCTTGTTTCAGACTTGAATAATTCTCTGTTACAGACACAATATGTGTGTACTCTTGGTGTCTACAGTCGCTACATTTTTTCGTTTTGTTTTGTTAAATATTTATGTGTTTACTTGTTAAACTGTGGTTGTTTTCTTCTTCGGGATACATGCCAACTTCAGTAGGTGAAAGGCTCCGGCACAGAATGATAGACACGTGATGGTTGACCGGTGCAGACGTATGATAAAAAAGTGAGCTTTGGAATGTTAAAAGGAGCTGTGACAACTCCAGGCTACTCGGGGATGGGTCGCGACGCCCAGTTCACTGCTGTGCTGCAGACGTCGGTAAAAATTTACATTAGCTTCACCACCCCAGATTGCTTCAGAAGTGACTGAAATAGGTAGAATTATTGTTGTTATGCATGTATCAGACTAATTGAATTATGGGAAACTGCAATTAATTGACTATTGAGATACAAGAACAAAGTTCAGTTTTAACGTGAATTCCATCATTCTAAAGAGAGATTTTTTGATGGGGCCTATAAAGAAAAAAGGGGCTAGGTCTTTTTGGCGGAAAAACAGAAAAACACGAAAAAACAATAATGGCACCACCTAGGGAATGAAACACGTACTAAACTCAATAATAAAGAAATCATTTTATAACTGAATAAGCTGCATCAACAACCTATAAAACTAGACAAAACAGCTTAGTAGCGCCCCCTACCGAATAAAAACACACTAGTGTCACCACCTAGCAAATGAAACACGTACTAAACTCAATAAGAAAAAAATAATTTTATAGCTGAATAAGCCGCGTCAACAACCTATAAAACTAGCTAAAACAACTTAGTGACACCACCTAGCGAATGAATGTTATACCAAAAGAATTTTAAAAAAATAAACAAGCTGAGTAAGCAGCAATGTAAGTCATAAATAAATAAAAAATGCCCCAAAACACGAAAAGCAAACTGCCACCACCCTGGGAAAAACAGTGAACTGCAGATACTGAATAAGCAGTATATAAAGAATGAAGGAATTAATATTATTGATGATCCCCACTCAAAACCTCAAATTTATTCTCGGGTAGCAATATGTCAGTCAATTGCAGTTTGCCATAATTAAACTAGTCTGAAACATGCATAACAACACTAATTCTACCTATTTCAGTCACTTCTGAAGCAACGTTAAAAGAAAAAACAACAAACTTTAACCGAAACAATTGTAGGTTTACCTTATGCAGCCAGATGACAAAGCGCACCGCATCATTCACATCAGCAGTTGGCCAGAATGACATCGTAATGCGTGCCACACTATTAGACAAATTATAGAAACATAGCAGTAGCCACCTAAATGCTCCACAGTTGCCGATATTCACATTTGACGCTATAACACACGCCACAACAGACAAAAAGGCGCTTCGTCTAGACAGTTACGACTGACCGCCAACGAAGCGCACGTGATCACCTGTGCACGCTAAACAGGCCGCAGAGGTCATATTCTGGGCCGACATGACACTGGTGAATGTCGACCGCCAAACGCACTTCCAACATAGAAACAATATTTTTATAATAAAGACACCTATAAATAGTCAATTTTCACACAAATTTTGGTACTTCCCGTTACTTAAGCACGACATTATATGAAAAAAATAAACAAACTGTTGAACATTTATTACACTAGCGTTAACATTTACATTAAATTTTATAATCGGTCATCAAAAGGTAACTAACACTATTTGCCAAGATGTTAGCTTGAAAACATGCATAACGAAAGTCATTCTACCGATACACACTGATATCATATATGTACACAGCTGTTCAAGGTGGCATAGTTATTCTAAACAATTACCCAGATGTCTATCTGCACTAAATTCCAGCTCTGAGATCGACCTTCAGTATGTGTCCACACAGCAAAAACATCCTCAGTGACAAACATTACTGATATGTGACCATAAACTGTCGTGAATACTGTATTATACAGATTGGAAAGGTGTATTTTGCGAAATGCGGAAGTTGGAATACGTTTAATGTCTGCATAATACACCTTATGAAAATCTTGCAATTCACAAAACATGATGGCGAAGACAACGTGTTTAAGCAAAGATAATGAATAGCAAAGATGACAGCAGAGAAGACAACGATGGCGAAGACGGACAAATGGCGTGCCCCCCGTGCGCTTACACTTCTCAGCTCGCTGACAATTGCCGCAGTGGCACACATGAAAGAAACTCCATTACTCACCATTGATGTTGGTTGCTGCAAGTACAATTTCTGCAATTTTCATTTTGCAAAGTTTTCCCCTAGCCGATATCGTGCTGTGTTATTGGGCTAATTGTACCTATTTGCAATGCTGCATTCCACATTCTGCTAAGTACACTAACGCATGTACAGATTTTATCTGATCACATTTTGTGTCACATGTGTTTACTAATTATCTTTTATTCTGTAGACTTTAATGATAAATTACAAGTTATCCATGAAGCCGTCACGCAAGCTGACTTTCTGGCTATTGATGCAGAATTCTCAGGTTGGCACGCGATTTCTTTTTCAGTAACATTGTTTGAATTTCCGGTTATTGTGACTGCTAAAATGTCATTTTTTATGAAGTATAGAGCACACACACATTGTCCACCAATCTGTGATATTTTTTGACAGATTCTCTCAAATTATAGAATATAGAGGCATACAGACTATAGAGTATTGAGTTATAAATATGTAGTTTTGAGGCATTGCCTGGTGACTTATGTTTTTGATGTTTGTTTTTGTGTGGCCATCCCTTCGCGGTATTCTGCAATATCTGTGGCATGCTTTGATAGATTTATAAAAAAATCGAGTGAGGTATATAAATTTTGAACAAAATTTGAATAATGTAATTCAAATTCCGAATAATGAAAAAATTGGAATAACACATTCTTAGTTTGCATTCACATTTGTTCTATGCAGTAAAAGATTTGCTTACTTATTTACCTATTTATATCTGTGTTATGTTGATAGGTTTGGATATTGGACTGGGCATTCATATGTTTGATACGCCTGAAGAACGGTACTTGAAGTTAGTCAAAGTGGGTGTTATTACAAGTATCGTCATTATGTTTGTCTTCGCAATAATGAACTATGGTACTAGATTCTGTCAAAGACTCTAATTCAGACAAACTTGGCTAACTGTGCTTAGGTCAAACTCAGCTTTTTACCCTTGTCTGAACAGTATCTTAGACTCTATGAGCTAGTCGGCTACAGGGTATATAAATAGAAAGAGGGTATGGCAGTCACGTGACCACAACATCACTGCACTGACCTTCGGTCATGTTAGACCCAAGCATGAGGGTTTTGCGACTTCGCAGTAAGTGTGCTGAACTGTATTGAGAATGATTGCAACTAACAGAGTTGCAGCAATTAATTGCAGCTACAATTTGCAGCAATTGTTTGCAGAGCCTGTAAGTTGAAACTTACAACTGCAACTACTTCCTGCAACTAATTGCTGCAACCAATTGTTGCAACTGTTATCTGCAACTAGTTGCTGCAACTTATTAACTGCAACAGAAATTATGTTATTTGCAGCAGAGATTGCGTTATTGACAATGCCAGCAAAGACCACATGCCTGCAGCTTTGGTCTAACACTGTGGACACATGCCCACTGGGCCTTCACTGTTGACCAATGATATGTCGTTCCCTCTTTCTATTTATATAACATGGTAGCTCATTGATGGGCTAAAGCTTAATTTTAGATTGATGTTTACTTAACATTTCAAGATATGAAGCATTAAACATTTTATGATGTTTTAAGATTTTCAAAGTTCTTAAGTGAGCAGCTTAGTTATGCATAAGTATTGCAAGTTTTTTGTGTAAGTATTTAAAAAATTTTTTTTTTGTAAATAGTGTGTTTTAGAGTTCAGTATATCCTACCAGTAGGTTTTTCTTTAGTTTAGCTTGCAACCTAATTTCTTTGGTCAGTGATGTTTATTGTAGTGGTCACAAACCAAAATTTGATGCCACTGACGAACTTTGTAGCGTTAAAATTGAGAAAGACATTAGCCAGTCGTTTGTCATGGAATACAAGAAAGTAGTGACGTCTAACTTTCTGGTTGCGGTTATTAGTGTCTCTCTGGGTGTGTTTCTCTTTCTCTCTGTGTATCTGTCTGTTGTCCACGTGTGTTTGTGTGTGTGGTTGTGTAGGCTGCCAAGGCATACATTATTGTCCAGTTTGGCTTGTGTGCATTTCGTTATGTGGCTACGTCTGATCAGTAAGCATTGCCGTTGTGAGTTTATGTAGTAAATACATATCGTACAGACATATTGGAACTTGGTATCTGATTCTTAAATGCTTTCAGGATGTTTTTCTAATAAGCTGTGTGTTGTCTAAAAATATTCTTAGTATTTTTACATTAGAAGAGATTATGCAGTATTCTGTCTTATTGTATCATGGACAATTTAGTTAATATTTCTGCAGCAAGAGGATGTCAAAATTGTATTTCATTGACTTTGTTCGTGAGCCATGCACCAGTGTCTCACCACTATCATGCTGTACTGTTATGGAAAAATCTGAAACAAGAAGGCACTTGGGTACCAAGATATGCTTTGCATGTTGATGTAAGTGGTTACCAGTGTCTTCATGCCTCATGGAAATTTGTTTAAGATCTGAGAAACTTGCTGGTAAATGGTTTTGGTCTTTGAAATACCTGGCTGATGGAATTAAGTGATTCTTGAGTAATGTCCAAGTTTAAATGGAGGATCTGACAACTACAGCAGTACATAGGTAGAAAATATGATTTTAGAATGCTTACTTTACATTGACGACATGTTCAGCCAGTGACGCCATCAGCCTGTCAAAATGGCGGTTCGTTTTCTACGGACTTTTCGTAGATCGTCGATTTGAAATGTAAGTTTCTTTGTGTTGACATAATGCGGGTCGGCGATATTACTATCAAAATTAGCAGAAAGTTATGCTGTTTTAGGAAAATGGATAAAATATATATTGTCCGTGGACCTTTAAGATACATTGCAGTGCTGTGAGCTTTCAGCTGCATTCTGTATCTGAGTTATTTGATGCTGTGCGAAGGTACGAGGTGAAGTCATTCAACTTCTATATCTGTTCTCGATCGGTTGGCCATTGCTCGGCTGCTGTGGATACTCGCTTTGTGTGTCAGGTTTGCACTGCGGCATGCTGTGTTACTTCAGTTAAGTGTGTGTCAGTTTGGTGTAAGATGAGATGAGATCAGATCAGATGTTTATTAGAATGCAGTCATTATTACTAGGTTACACATGGTTCCTACTGTTGGGGAAGTTAGATAAAGTCAGGGAATTTTAAGAAGTCAGGAAAGGTTGGGGAAAATGGAAGTGTCAGGGAAAATTCTGGGAATTTTAAGGTAGAAAATTTAGCACCAAATAGTGCATAAAAGTATACCATTTTGACACTAAAAATAAAAGATAATAATAATTTGGGGCCAGAGGGCTTTGTCATCTCTTTTACGCCTCTTTCTGTGGGGATTCATAGATTCCATTTCTTGATCACAGGTTCTTTGTGTCATTATATTTTACAATGAAACAAACTTTTGTTGTAGACCTATGCAATTACTATTGGTTTATTGGTGTCATGCATAAAAAAATTACCCAGGAAAAATCATTAGTTTTATCCGAAGAAGTCAGGGAAAAGTCAGTGAAAATGAATTTTGCAAAGTAGTAGGAACCGTGGTTACAGCATTGCTGACTGCTTGTACATGTGTTTGTGTATCTTGCATTGTCACAGAGCAGTAGTATGGAGTTTCTGGCTAATCACTCGCTCGATTTCAACAAAGTCTTTCGTGATGGTCAGCTCCTTCTATAATTTTTCATCTTCATCACTTCTTGTTCTAATTGACAAAATTTGACACAAATTTTCTTAAGGTTTATTAAAGTTTTATCCAAGTCGAGAACTTTTTTATGTGTAAGTTTTTTGCAATGACTTTTTCTTCAGATTTCTGAGAGTCTTGATTTTTCTTAGTTTGCCATATGTTGCACAATTTATTTAATACTTATGAACTTTGTAAATGAGAGCTTTTAGTCTTTTGTATTAGATTTTTCTGAGAGATGTTAATAATAAGCTGAAATTTGACATTTGATCCTAAAGGTGTGTAAAAATTGATAGGTTCAGATCGCCGATCTGAATGTATAATTATTGTTGTTTGAATTTCCCTTTGTTGTGAGTGGTAAAATGTCATTTTTTATGAATTGCTCATCATCATATTTGATCTTTTTTGCAACTCCGTGACCATTGTGTGCTTTAGGTACTGCTTGTAACTTGTTTACAGTTAGCCTCGAAGTTAAAATGCTGAATGTGACATGGTGATATATGCTGAGAGCTAAGTGCTAGACTTCCCAACATTAACCTTGAGGTTAACTTTGGCATGTGCATGGAAAAACCTGTCCTGAAGACTGTTTGAATGGCGAGTATTGGCGCAGTGCCATGCTTGGGCAACTACGCATAACTAAGTATGTAATGACTGCATATGTGTTGTCAGCAAACAGCATAAGGCATGGCAACCGCTGCTGCCTTCCTCAGAACAACTGCTCACCAGATGTCACCATAATGGACAGCGAGTAATCATAAAGGTTGTATTTTGATGAATTTCTGCATTTAATTTGTATACCGTTTCAGCCTACGAGTATATTTCAAAGACATATTTGCATGCTGTATTCCAGGAGTGTCATATCTGTTGCCGGAAGATGCCGAGAGGTTACTGGCAGCTGTGAGACAGAAACATGAAGAGCAGCAGCAGATGCAGTCATCGGCGCCACGATGTGCTCCGGTTATAGATGAGAAATATAAACAGTTCATCGACAGTGTCGTGTCAGTATCGCTGTGATATTTGTTTAGCTTTAGTAACAGTAACAACTAGAAGGCGTTCGTCAGAGTGCATATCTCTGCCAAGTGAAGTGATTTAAATACAAGGAAAGGGGAGGGAGAAGAAAGAGGCGTTTCGCTGCAGGGGAGGGAGGTTATTGTAATAGCCAGCATTGCTGCTTGCGCTGTTGGTGCAATGACGTCATTGCTATTATTAGTCATCATGTACCCAGAACGACGGAAACACAGACAGAACGACCAATCTCTTAATCTCCTCCAATGTTCACTATGTTCACTTGTCGTCAGTCTCAGAGTTTACTAGTTATAGACGGGAAACATTGACAGTTCTGCAAAAAAACGATATAAAACTAATTTGTTGGAGTTTTGTTAGTTCTTATTGGCCACATTGTGCAGTCTGGCCAGTGGGTACTGGAGAGGAGATGGCTGAACATTTACTTCTATACATCTGTCATGCTGGGGCGTGCTGCACTGCATAGTATCTAAACTTTCATGCTTTGATGATGTCTGTGACAACCATTTTTGTGAATAAGACATTTATCAGTTTGTGTTGGCATTTGAGCAGGCAGCGAGCTGAAGAATTTCTGCAGCAATCAGATGCAGACGAGAGCCACTTGGACATTGAACCATGCAATAGTTATCTGCGTAAACTCATCTATCAGGTGTTTCAGCACAGGTGGTCAAAGTACATTGAATCAGATTTATTTAACTGTATGATATGCAGCATGTTACAATGTTTACAGTTGAATTAGTGTCAGTGCTTTTAACTTCGATGTAAAAACGTGTTTTTATCTGTCATATATTAAAATATATGACAGACAAAAACACATTTTACATTGAACTTGAAAGTAAAATTACAATGCTGTGTTGATAAATCCGTTGCTGTGTAACTGCTGACTGTGATATTGAATATCTTTGTAATTTATGTGTGACAAAATAATTAAAAATAGCACACAGTTACGCTATTGCATTTGTTTGCTTATCACATAATGCAACATAGTGGCTTTTTATCGTGCATATTTTATACTGTTGTAATCCAGCCTTGTGGCTGGACTATGCTACCGCAATTAACTTGGGTTTATTGTTTGTTTACTTAGCTGTTTAATTTGATGGTTTATACTGTAGACTTTACTATTGCTAGTAGAGCTAAGCGTGTATGCTGAATCATGGGTTCAGGTATCCAGGGAAGCTGTATTTGACATCAGTGGTGAACGAACAAAAGCAGACGCACATCAGAATTCAGAAGCAGCAACAGGATCAACTTCAAGAGAAATGTGTACGATTAATTAATTTAATTATTTTTTTTGTTCCCATGTCCTGACTGTACAGCATATCTGCTCTGTGATCCGTTGTTTTATCACGCTGTGTCTGGAATAACTTCGTGATGATCATGTGGCATTGTAAGATTGTTTCTAGATCAAGTAGATCTAGGATTTTTACAGACTTAACCCAGGAGTTGGTGGTAGAAAAGAATATCTGCCAGTTTGCAGAAAACACAAAGAAGAAGCTTATAGATGTGGCATGTTGCAGTATGTCCAGTCAACGTAGTTGCCTTACCTTGGGCTGTTACTACTTGGATCGGTAATTGTCTGGGTCGATAACCAACTGCCTGCATCAACTCAGCCTTTCATCCCTCCATGGTAAAGAAATTAAGTACTGTCTTGCTTTGCAGGGGTTAAGGCAGATTGCGTTCGTCTGTGCGATCCCATATAACAGGTGATGATCCCCAGCTCTGAGATGGGTTCTCATGAAGAAATCATCTTTTAACCCTTTTGTATTAATTTTTAAAACTCCAATTTGCGAAAACTTATCGAGTCTGTGGTCGGTTGCGGAGGTGAATATAAAATGCTTAATTCTGACTGAAGTCATGAGTGTAATGTTTTGCAGAAACAAATAGATGATGCTCGTGGCTTCGCAAAAGTCATTGAACTTATCTCACAGTCGGTCAGTGTCGTTTACTTACTTTTTCTGTTCTGGAGTTAATCATGTCTGTTTGTAAGTAAGTAAGTTAGTACACGATGTTTCATAAAAAAAACAACCCCTTTTCTTTCTTCCATAATTCACTCAAGTGATGACCAGTTTTTATGAAATTTTTACCAGTTGTAGCTGAAGAAATACTGATTCAAAATATTTCAACAAAATATGGCAGTTGATTAAATATTCTTTGCTAGTCGTGATCTTATGCTGACATCATAATGTGTCACGGGTACAAGCTTGCAAGTCTCAACTAGTGCTGTCAGCTGCTACCCTGCTCTGATGGTGAAAAACCTGGTTCATTGATGACATATTCTTGAAGTTTTACAGTTGCAGTTACAAAAAAATGCACAAAGCAATCGCATTTGCGTGTCAGTGGGTATAGTTTGACTTTCACATGTTCAAGAAAGACAGTGCACTTTAGCACAACGAGTTGCGAGAAGGTTGAGTTTTTGGATCGCAAGACGTCTGATTTCATGTCCCCATGTTGCTTAGTATTGACTCGATGATCATTTTTCATCAGCGAACCAGATTTTTCATCATCAGAGCAGGATAGCAACTGACAGCACCAGTTGAGACTATCAAACTTGTACTCGTGACACATTATGACGTCAGCATTACGTCACAACTAGCAAAGAATATTAAATCAACTGCCATATTTTGTTGACAAATGTTAAATTAGTATTTTTTCAGCTACAAGTGGTACAAATTTTCTGCAAATTGATGGTCTTTTGAGTGAATTATGAAAAAAGAAAAAGGAGTTGTTTTTTCATGAAACATCATGTAAGTACGGATGTGTAGAAGACATTATGCTCTGTCAACATACAGGACACGGTGTTGTTACTCTGCAGATTTTACACTAGTTCTGTATGTGTTTGTCTGTCTGTCTGTCTGCCCCGCATGTTCATTCTGCTAATACTGTTGGACAGAATGAGAGACCCTTTAGTGGAAACACTTGTGTGGCCCCGCCAAGTAACATTGTATCAGATAGGGGTTTCATTTTTCTGCTTTTGAGTCATGACAGTATGTGCATTTTTGCTCATGTGTGTCTTCATGTTCGAGTTGCATCTTGTCTGTTGCAGGGGAAGCTGGTTGTTGGTCATAACATGATGCTCGACATTCTGCACACGATCGAGCATTTTGTCACACCACTTCCACTGGTAAATCTTGACATTATGTTTCATTGATTTATCGAAGTTGACTACTACACATAAAAGCATTAATAATATTAGCCCCAAGTGGGTCTGACATGCAAGTTCTATGGACTGGTTTTGCAAGTTGATTGCAAGACCCATTATTTTGACAAATTTAGATAATGGGTCTTTGTCTAAGAATCAGTGCTCATTTGCCACTCCTGTTATAAACAATGGATGAGGTATATTTTGAAAAATAAAAGAAAGTGTAACTCTGAAGGTCTCATAACCTTAGCACCCTCAGTCTAGCAGTCCATGAAGGTAATATTTGCCGAATATTGGCTTTGTGTGTGTGACGGTTGTGATAAAAATGTTGTCATTACATTTAGCAGTAATGAAAGTAATAGTAGCGGCGTTGGCAATAGTGGTAGAGATGATCTTTCGGCTCATGGTGGATTGGTAGTGGTGATAGACTGATAGTGTACATAGTAACTGTTGTTGTTTTGCAGGGTTATGTACAGTTCAAGGAACTAATGAGATGTGTGTTCCCACGGATACTCGACACAAAGTACATGGCTTCGTCAGAACCATTCCAGGTAATTGCAGCATTTTCCTTCTATTATTCCACCTCCTTATATGGTGTATTTGAGTTTCTGTAGTTGCATTAGGTAGCAGTGAATTATCCTTACACAGTGTGTGAAATATGTAAAGTAAACATAGTGTTCTTGGCATTGGTGTGTGGTAATATGAACTGATTTTTCAATGTTTTATGCTCAAGCTGTATCAGTCAAGCAAGCCTGCAGTCAACAGTCAATCAACTTGTCTTATTAATGCAGCTACATTAAGGTTTTTTTTATAGTATACTGAGAAATAATAAGTTGGGGCTTAATTTACAGAACTTTTAGGAATTTGTCCAAGATTTTCCGAGGTTTTAACAAAAATCTTTTCTTAATCAGCAGCTTACGATTTCCTAGTTTTATGCGCGAAAGCAGCTACTGCTTTCAGCGCGTCTTAGCCATCACAGTTCTGTCCATTCGTCCGTCCGTCTGTCACACGGGTGGATCATGCAAAAACAGTCCAAGCTAGGATCACCAAATCTTTACCATCGGCTGCCTGGAAGACTCTAGTTTCAGGAACCGTAAAGTTTTTTCATAAATTCGAAAGGGGTCACCCCGAACGAGGGCATTTAATGCGAGGGGGTGGGCAAAATTTGCGATTTTTGGCCAATAAGTCACTGTATCTCAGTAACGGTGCGAGATAGGGCCTAGGTTACTATTAATCACTAATAGGAGTCGTACACTGGCTCTTGATTGGCGCCCAATTCAATGACCTTGAATGACATTGATCGCCAAAATAGGGGTTTTTTTTGGATTTTTTGGCGATTTCGGGCTGCGAGACACATTGCAAGAGCGAATTGCACCGAAACCAATTGAGATAGACATAGACAAGCTGCGTATGAAATTTTCGGCATTGAATGCAGATTTCGATGGTCCAAGTTTTGATTTTCTAGGTTCAAGGAAACCTGCACACGAGGGCATAAAAGAGCGGTACCCCTGTAAAAGTCGCGACAAAATGCTGGAGATAGACTGACAGTTTGCGAACAGGAACTGCTGTTGGCTTTCGTGTGTCCCGTGAGCATTAGCTCAAATTTCTTGTTTTTTTTAGTGTTTTCTTAGGTGATTTCTGAAGCCCAACTTACAAATGTTGCCTTGCCTGGAGAGGCCATCCTTGAAATGACTTATACTGTGTTGGACGGGATGTTAAACCCTAGTCACTCACTCACTTATGAATTCTCAATGCTCATGAGCCAATTATGATTCATGGTCAATTGGTCATTGGTCCTGGCAGTGCAGTTTCATGCCATTACCGATGGCATGGTTCCTACGGTCAGGGGAAGTCAGGGAAAGTCAGGGAATTTTAAGAAGTCAGGGAAAATCCAGACGGTCAGGGGAAGTCAGGGAATTCAAAAGTACCATGGTGCAAAAG
>Ga0209367_1011134_pt1 | contig 11967 bp, 7 predicted proteins | sample WorMetLIZISLAND2_FD_187412 | JGI IMG/M metagenome (GOLD analysis project Ga0209367, IMG submission 187412) | Marine gutless worms symbiont microbial communities from Max Planck institute for Marine Microbiology, Germany - Olavius geniculatus... ... | reverse complement strand
TTTTTCTTCTTTACTTTTTTTCTATTTTTTTTGTTTTCCTTTCTTCAAAATGAATTTTTTAACAGCTAGAGGATCTACGAAGCACTGTAAGTTTCTCCAGTGGAGTTTAAAATGAAGTCCTGAGACCATACTGGCGCAGATCATAAAAAGCTAAGGGATTTTTTGTTGTTATCAAGAACTGTTTTTCGGTGTCTTTTTCTCTCTTAGTCTCTTTGTCTGTCTGTCTGCCTGTTGCTGTAGGACTGGACTGAACGGCATGTTGACGATATTTTCACCGCGTGGTCAGTCAGATTCCGGCGTTTACCGGTGTCACGTGACCGACGGTCTGACGTCACTATCACGTGACTATGTCGTCACCGTTCAACGTCTGTAGCTATTTGTCATCATCAGCAGCATTAGCATCATCATTTTATTTTTTTTTAAACTGAAACATTTGAAATGTAAATTGGAAATATGATACAAGAAGAATAGGTAAGTGAGTAAGTAAGTAAATGCATATTTAGAGTGCACAATGTCAGTCAGTGCCAAATCTGTGGCACTTGGCTGAGCCGTTAGGGGGAGCAGTTGGCCTGCTGAAATCTGTGAGCTTTAAGAAAGCGACGGAAAGCGTCTGCAGAGATAGAACTGCGAATGCTAAAGGGTAGTGTGTTCCAGACTGTGATATGTACTAAAACATGCGTTTCAAAAGAGAGAAACGGCATTGACACTTAGAATTTGCCTTGCGTGGCTCTGAGATGTGTTCCCAATAAAAACGTTACGCACTGTTTAAGTTTTTTTTTCTAACGTGTGGAGTAACATTAATGAATCATTCTATGTGCTTAATAAAACGTGGTCATTACCCATGAGGGTTTGCGGCGATAAAATTCAGATACGCAAAACGTGTCAGAAACTGCCAAGTTCGTTAGAGATACAGCAGCCTTGGAACAAATCCGTACCAGTAATACAAACAACTTCCACAACATGATGTACTCGTCGCTTGTAGGCAACGTCAGCATTGACTATTCACCAATCAACCAGCAAGGCGCAGGACCGATGAACTTGAAATGCCAGTACTCCGGTAACCCAGCGGCGTCCGTTGGCTGGTACAAAGACAATGAACCACTCGGTAAAGCAAACGCTCTGTTGTCTTTACTTATTTCTCGTTTTTCGCCGATTTGTCTACTGTTCATAGTATGCTGGTGTACGTGGCACCATACACATTAGACCGTGTTGAAACGTTTCATGGTCGTGATCGGCGGCGAGTTCTACCTGGACCCGCGTGTGTTGTACAAACGCGAGACGCTTGTCGTCACGCTTGAGCGAATTGAAATTACGGGTACATAATATAACACCCAATACGCTTGGTGGCTCAGCGTTTAGAGCGTTGGATGCGAAACCAAAAGGTCCACAGTTCAATTCCCAGCCGGTCACGTGCACCTCTGGGTAACAATTACTGTGGGCAAGCTGTTCACACCTACCTGCCTGTGTAAGTGCAAGTGTCTGGTGGTTAGTGTCGACTGGTAACTTTCAGGTTGTGTTTCGATTTTCACTGCCGGTCATTTGCAAGCAACCTTGAGCAAGTTGCTAACCTACTGTGTGCTCAGGCCAACTCAGCCTTCTACCCTTCGTGGGATGGGAAATGAGTAGTAGCTTACGGGCTACGGGGTGAAGGCTTAGTGTGGCTGATTGGGGCGGTGGTATGTCTGCTAGCTGCAAACCGCGGGTCCAGTTGTTCGTTTAGGCGGGCAATGGATGGCCACATACTGCGCTACGGTATCATTAGCTCATGCCAATCAGCTGCACCACTTCAAAGATTGTAAAGCGCTTCTGATTTTGAGTCTGTCTCATGTAAGAAGCGCTATAGCAAGTGATGGGCATCTTTTGTTACCTTTACTTTAAACATTACATTCAGAAATAGTGCTTTTCATGTGTGATTACGCGCGAAAGCAGCTACTGCTTTCAGCGCGTCTTAGCCATCGCAGTTCTGTCCGTCTGTCACACGGGTGGATTAGTCAAAAGCGGTGCAAGCTAGGATTACCAAATTTTCACCATCGGCTGCCTTGAAGACTCTAGTTTCAGGAACCGTAAAGCTTTTTCATAAATTCGAAGGAAGTCACTCCGAACAAGGGCGCTAAATGAGAGGAGGGTGGGCAAAATTTGCGATTTTTGGCTAATAAATCGCTGTATCTCAGTAACGGTGCAAGATAGGGCCTAGGTTACTATTAATCGCTAATAGGAAGTCGTATGCTGGCTCTCGATTGGCGCCAAATTCAATGACCTTGAATGATCTTGAACGCCAAAATAAGGGGTTTTATGTTTTTTTTGGCGATTTCGGGCTGCAACAGAAGTCTATATCATTCACAAGGTGGCGCCACGGAACTATCGTTATGCGATCCAGAATTTGGTGTTTGTATATTAACTTAGCGTAAACATCCTAATTTTCGGCTAAACTACTGAACCGGAACTGCTATAGGCTTTCGCGTGTCTCATGAGCATTAGCTCAAATTTCTTGTATTTTTCGTTGTATATTTTATTGTGTGGCTAGTTTATGGACTTATGTGATTTAAGTAAATGTGGATTGATTGCTTGATTGATAGGAGAATTAAGTAGATCTTGAAATAATACTGCATTACTGTGTACCGTATGTTAACAGTTGAGAGCGGAGGTTTCAGTTATACGTCTGACGGATCCTTAGTGATAGACCGAGTACTCACTCAGCACTCGGGTAGTTACTCATGCGTCGCACGCAACAACTTTACTTCTGCCATTGCCACATTTAACATCACTGCTGGAGGTTTGTTTCTGTTATATTTGGCACATAATACTTTAGCTTAATTTTGCTAATTTTATTTATAGTAAAATCTTAACAAAAATAAGTTTAACTTACACTCTATGCCATGCTGTACAGCATTTCTATATATGAAAACGTCTGTTCACATTTAATACAATGAGTTTTCAACGAAGACATTTTTTACCTAAATTTACTTTTACGTTCGTGTCTTACTGCATTTCTCTTTATCGATACCGGGATGTGTCAGACAGACGGATGGACAGACGGAATTTTGATAGCTAGTACGCGCTTTGCTAGTAGCACCTAGGTGCTGTCGCGCGTAAAAAGTCGGTATTGATAATCTTTTTTCACGCAAAACAGTGTAGAAACAGCAGAGACAAGCAGAAAATAATACACAGAATAAGCCTACAGATGTCTAAGCTATATGACTTTGTTCTTGGACTAAAGTCTTCGAGAAATTTGACCTCCGCCACTATGTGGTTAATGCGTGTAGGTCCGCCGGAGATTCTCAGTGCGCGGTCGGAGCATCTGATTGTACGTGGACAGCCGTACGTCGTAACCTGTGAGGCTACGGGCGCGCCCAGTCTCCAAGTCTACTGGAAAAAGAACAACGACACTCTCCTGAACGACACCTCAGTCACGGTAACTTATCAGAGGCGGGTTTGATCGTGTTCAGCAAACACGGGCCTCAGAAAAGGGGGCCCTTACAAGCCATAAAATGTCCGATAGCAGCTCGATATTTCAAATGGCGTGTGGGGACCTTTTGCGTTGCATGCGAAGCAACATTTAAAAGTTGTCTCTGCGCAGAACGATATTCTCTTGTCCTGAGGGCTCTGGACGCCGTATTATAAAATCCAATATTTAGGACGTTACTTACTTATTAGTTGTTTACTTACTTATTGTTAGTTTGATGCAAAGTCTATTTATAAGGCTTTCAAATTAAGTCAGACAGCCGTATGTTAAATCATATTATAAGAGCGGCAAAACGGCGTAAATTCGTGGTAAGTTTTTGCACATTTGAGCCCCACCAATACCGAGGTAATGTGGTTGGGTTCTCCACAACAGCTGGCGAAAGTCAACGTTTCGGATGTTCCGGTGGCGTCGGCACGTATCAACATCTCGGAGACGGCCCGTAACCTCGGCGTCATCGTCGACAGTTAGCTGACGCTGTCTGCACAGGTGGTCGCCGTGTGTCGCAGTGGCTACTACCAGCTACGGCAGCTCTGAGTCCAGGGCCGTAGTCAGACGGGGTTTAGGGGATGCTTAGCACCCCTACTCAGACTGTTTAGCACCGGTACTAAGAGAAGCCCTTAGCACCTGAAGCAGCTACGGAGATAGATGCTTTGCTGTTGCAGGTCTGAGGCTGTGGAACAGTCTGCCAGCTCATCTGAGACAAACTGACATTAACTTTGAACAGTTTAAACGGCAGTTAGACATTTTGTTCGGGCGCCGAGAGTGCCGCGCTTTGTGGCTATTGTTAAATTGCGCCTTCTAAATAATCTTACTTACTTACTTACTATATAGTGTCAGACAATTCATATCTTTTTTACCGAACAGGGTGTAGTGGGTTTTAATCCAGCCCTGAAAACTTGCGTCACCGTCAGCTGACGTCATGGAGGCTACACTTTTGACGCTGTACCTACTTAGAGGAGTATGCATAAAACAAGCAGTTAACAAACTTTGCCGCGTGATCGAGAAAGAGTCCGTGCAATTATTTTAAAAAGAAGACCAGCTGTCGCCAGGACAGCCGACCGCACTAGTTGTCAGTGACCTTCAAGGTCGATGATTTTTCAGGTCATTTAAAAGTCAATATGTGACTTTTGTTAGTGATCAATAGCAACCTAGGCATTCGCACCGTTTAACCACTATAGAGCGTAACAGCCTTCAAAGTCATCCAAGGTCGTCTGACAGGGCGTATGCCACTTTTTATTAGTGATTAATGGTAACCTTGGCCGTATCTCTTACCGTTTCGAGATGTGGCCAGTTTTTTCGTTGAAATACGCACATTTTTTCCAATCCCACGCTATTCATACCTGAATTTGAAAATGTTTTCCTTGCACTAGGTCGCTAAAATTTTGCACTCTTGAGTTTGGCACACATGGCTAATTATTCATGTAAAAAAATTTCTGACGACCTGAAGCTTAGCCACCATACATCCGTTACAGACAGACAGACAAACGGACGGACAGACGGGCAACAACCATGCCAATAGTTCGACCGTTACTTAAGTATGATCAGCTAAATTTCGTGTCTCTTAATTTGAGGCCTCGTCGATTTTGGACAGATGCGGCGTGTGGTGGCAAAAAGTATGCAGTTTGGCACGATTTCGGACAACTTCAAACTTTTGATCGCGGAACGGGAAAAATATTCACCACCAGAAAACAGCATTGCAAGCCATACGTTCAGTGTCTATAGCAGAGGTCGGAACTTAATGGCTGCGTATGCTTCTGCAGGTGTACAGTGACGGCAGAGTGTCACTAAACAACGTCAGTGCTTCAGACGGCGGACAGTACAAATGTCTGGCAGTGAGTACAGCGTACAGACAAACTGATCAGCGGACACTCAACGTCGTCGTTGCTAGTTGGTTTTTTTAAAGTTTGCTTTGAATTTGGTTCTGTGGCCCATTTGACTACGCAAATTATTTCTTGTAGTTTTGACGAACTGCATGTTTGGTTCGTCACTGTAAGTAAACGTTCTAATTGCCATTTCTAAATTTTTTGGCGCAGCCTATGGTCACTTTTTGTCTGTTGTTGAGCACTTTTGTCCTTTTGACGTAGCAAATGTTTGACTTCTAAATTATATGTTTATTGCCGGATAGTAGTATTTTTGTCCAAATCCGGCTATTTGGCACGGCACGGTTGCGTTTTAATGATACTCCAAATAATGACGATAATGATGATGATGAGATTGATCACTAGGATGCATTAGTTAGAGGTGTAGGTTAAATCACAAAAGTTTTCGTATCGGCCTTTACATCAAGCCCATCGCTATACAGTAACAGCCCATTTCTGTAAAAGCTATAACGCGCGGTTCGCAAACGACGTATCGGGGCTGTTATACGTCGATCGTTTGATAAACCGTGATGACGTTGTTGATTATCCTGGTCTGTCAGCTGATCCTGGTGCAAGTGTAAGTCCGTTGGCGACTGTGACGACCGTTAGGCAATCCATCACCTTCACATGCAACCGCTCCGGCCGTCCACTGCCGAACATCGCTTACTGGACACTCGCTAACGGCGCTAAGCACTACCCTGCGGCAGATCAAAAGACAGAAGACACTGAAACTAGATTTAAGGTCAATCACGTGTGCTCTATCTTTTGGTATTTTATCTTTTTAAAATAAAAGTAGGCAAAAAGCTGCGAAAATTGTCGATTACTCACACTATTATTCGTTGGAAGTTTTTAATGAATAAAACATTGCTCGTCAAAAAGTCAATTTAGGTCACTTTGCTAAGATAGCACATAGTAAATAAAATGGCAAACATGAAAAATATTGTAACTTCCTCCGGTGAACGCAAAAACATTACTCTTCTTACAAGACTGTCTATAGAACGAATACTCACTGCAGTTTATGAAATTCGTTAGGTCTATCATTTAAGAGTCTCGAATTAATGACGCCGAATTCGGTGTAACCTATGGTTAATTTTTTTTAGTAATCTAGCTCCTGATTTGTTCCAAGCTTCAGCCTAGAATTATGTGTGCAACAGCCGCACAGCTCCATCATTGAAAAGTTTAGATCGGAGCAGGAAGATGGAGTTTTCCGACAGACAGCTACAAATTCCCAACAGAAATATGTACAGATGCTCAAAATAATTTAACTCGGCTCTTAAATTTCGCTAAAAATTGAAAATTGAAAATTTTTCAGCACTAGTTTTTGTATTTTTCGTAGAAATTTTTCTTCGGCAAAGAGAATATGTTCCGACAAGCTAAAATTTGGTGATAGGGGCATTTTCCGTCTTGCCTCTAACCTGCCTCTACATCACTGGCGTGTGGATGTCTGTGTCTACAGATGAGTGATAGTTCGCTGACGATATCGCCAGTACAAGACGAGGACCACGGTAACGTCACGTGCACCGTAGAAAGCATCGCAGGACAAGCTTCAGCCGTTGCCAAGCTGCAAGTCATCGGTACGATCCGAAACTCGCATCTCTGCAATTCTGATCGAGGCTTCTCGCGGGCGGTATACCGATATTTTCTGTATAGGCGTCTAGCAGCGATCCAGCTTGGATTCGTCTCCGCTCAGGGATCAACACCAACTACAGTCTGTTCCACGCACGAGAACGAAATTTGGCGACAGAGCCTTAATTCTCTGTGGCCGGGCCAGTCGTATGGAACAGTATTTCTACAGCAGTTCGTGAAGCAGACGCTGTCAGCTCGTTGAAGCGCAAACTAAGAACTAGCTTTTTATAGGCGTATGTTTTAATGATTTTTGAGTAACATTTGTAATGCACTCCCGGTCCGGGCTCGAGTAAAGAGGGCAGTGTAGCTTCTGCCTACTACTATTAGGCATATTATAGCTTGACACGTACACTGTATAGGCCTGTGTGAGCTTAGTAACCGCAAAAGTTTGGTAGATGGTTCACACCACCTCACATGATAGACTGTTTTCCTTGGTTACACACGGAAGGAGAAAATGTTAACCTGGCTTGTGAACGACAATATCTTGTCGTCAACTTGTAGTCATGCATTGAAGTCAATTCTGCATGTATATTATTTCTTTTTTTAGCTCATAATAGGATTATTTTAATACATTATTATGCGCGTATAAAATGGACATGAAGTGTATCACTACATGTGCGCAGGTCGTCCGAAGTTCAATCGTAAGCCGACGGAGACGCAGTTAATGGCAAACTGGCCTTCTGTGATCGAATGGACGGTCTCCAATCTGTCTGACACAGAAGTCGCCTGGTACCGCGACGGACGGCACATCAGAGTCTCCGCCAGTAAGTCGTCGTCAGATACGATAATTCGGCGCACCTGAGTGATGGCTGCAGGCAGCAACTTTGCATTCAAAACTGCAGCCAAACCGCTGCAGATAAAGACACGTTTAACTTACTATTGAGATCCCATAAAAACTCCTTATCGTCCTATTCATCGGCACCATCGCTGACCTTCTACGACGTACGGTTTAGCCACAATATATGCGTTACCGACAGACGACACATCGTACCCAAGGTTTGACCGTTAGTGAGGCCATCAGTCACTAACATTGGGCCTAGTGAAATGACATTCGTGTGTTTAAATTGCAGCCGATAAGATGGGACACGATACTGCCCATGTGTCCTGTCCCATTCTGAGACCGGCAGAGAATCATGGGCTAGGTCACTGTAACTGGATTGTAGGCCTAATCGCAGGCTGCAGTTAGAAAGACGCAGTACTGGCTATTTTATTTAAATGTTTTTGCAATTGACTGAATATCGGCTGTGTCTATTTTTAGTTGGTGCTGTTTATTTTATAGTTACACACTACTGGTTTAACACATCTTTGTATTTGCACGGTTACTTCATGCGCATGATGTTTGACGATTTATGATATCAGCAGTAAAATTGTTTTTTTTGGAAAGGGGGTAGTAATTTACAGACCTGACGCTTTTTCGCTGCTGCCGGTTGCACTTTTTGGGTTTATGTGTGATTTTGCATTTTGTATGTACGGGATATTACTTCAGTATTTTTTACAGAAAAGTTCACTGATTGATTGATTGACTGTACACGCAGCGGTGCGTGCCAATATATCGGGTCTGTTCTTTACGCCGAGATGTCCGCAAGACACAGGCAACTATACCGTGATAGCGATCAACGATTACGGCTTCGAAACTGCCACAGCCTTCGTGCACGTCGTCTGTCAGTATGCTTCGATGCAGTTTTCGATCTGTGTTATTTAGTATTAATTTAGTATTAATGTTTGTTTTTTTTTGCATTGACATTAAAGGTCTACTAAATCGCACACGAAAAATATTGACATAATACAAATAACAATAACAACAGTAGTAAACAAATAAATTTATAAAAAATGATTTTAAAAATAACAGTGTAATACAGAAATAATAACACAGACAGCAAGCCAATTAATTTTACAGTCGAGTTTAACTCCAAGGCTACATCGCTGAAGGCGTTAGCAGTTCTGCGTATCGCAACAGTTGCTACCGTAGCGTAGTCCGTACGTCTGTCAACTCATGATAAAGACGTTGCTTGACCTCAGTTGGTTTTCCTCATCGGAAAAAACACACTTGGGAGTCGGAATCTTTGGTCACTTTTCCATTGCAACTTACGGCGAAACCGTTACACAGAGCGAAAGGTGCAGGCGCAAGTTGTTTAAAGTGTATCATCGTATCATCAGTAGACTAAAAACAGCTGTGTAAAAGGACATGGCAAGTCCATGGGCGGCGCCAGAAGGGGCAGAGGGGACAGCTGCTCCCGTGCCCTTGCCCTTGCCCCCGATTGCCGCTCCCAGGGATTTTGATTGTGATAAAGCGCCTTCTGGTAACGATGCGCATGTTAAAAAGCGACTTATTAAACGTCATTTTTGCAAAACAACACATATTTATGTGATTTTTTTACGTTTCCAAATCTAATAAAGGGGGCAAATTTGCGGCTTCCATTGACGTCTTAAAGCTAAAAATGTTTTAGCTTCAGCTCCCCCTCTTCCCCTCAACCACTGGCTTTGACTTTGTACCCCGCTACATCTTCTCGATGCACACAACAACTGAATAAAATGTCGACATTTTGCCTACACAAAATATTACTGCCCCTGCGCCTGGCCCTTGTTCCTCCCAGCTTCAGATTCCTAGCGCCGCCCAACGACAAGTCAAAGTCTGTGCGACAAAATATTTGCGTTGCGTGATGCGTAATGGCGTCTGTGGTTCAGGTGAGTATCCAGTGCCAGCAATTCACCAAACAGCTGCAACGTTCTTGAAGCTGTGGACTTCAGATTCGGCTCCTTTATCGTCATCCAACTCGTCCCGGGTGTCGAGGTTGTCGTTTGAAGTGTGGGTCTTAACTGGAACTGGAGTCAGTTCTTCGCGTCCTGATCTTTTCATCGATCCGCTAAATCTACAGCAAAACGTCTCTTTCTATAACAGGTTGTTTTGCAGTGTTTTTCAAAACAATTCAGTGGCGTTGTGGCAAGCGGGGCAGTAAGGGAGGGGTGGCAACTGTCCATTTACGTAAATTTGAGCTTGTCGTAAAATTTAATTTTAAAATACTAAAATTAAAGTTTACAGCCGGCCAAAAATCTCCGTATTGTTTTGGATTATTCAAAGGCAAATTTGAAACCTCCAACATTTTATCTGCTTTGTTGCAAATTTGCGGATATCTGTCGGAATATTGCAACTTCTTCCCACCAAACTTTTAACGAACGACGCCGACGGCGTGCAGTCTGTCATTGGTATAAGCCATTGACGTGTGTAAAGAAGGTTCAAATTGCTCAGAACTGCCAAATGTTCTAAGACACGCAAAGTTATATTTGTTTTTTGCTTTACCGTTTTAACCAGTTTAATATAATAGTTTTGTGCTTTTACCATATGCCTTTTACCGCGAAAAGCAAAAGATTGTGATGTGTCGCAAGAAGTCTTTGTCATTGTGTAAATAAGTGTCAACAAATTAGGTCAAAAGTTATTATTTTCAGGTCAGAGGTCAACGAGTCGCTGGTGGAAGTGATTGGTCAGTACGTAGCCGCCGTATTGGATGACGTCATGCCGGATTACGTCACTGTAGGCGATGGGAAAAACTACAGCAGCAACGTCACTTATGTGAGTCAAAACGATAACAAGAACAACAACAACTACTAGTTGTGCTAGTAGCTGCAGGAATATAGTATTGTGGCTAACTTAGCTGGCAAGCAACGGCTGAAGAAAGTTTTCGGAAAACCATCTTAAGATCAACAATTATTCGGTTCCCTACATGTAATTACAAACTTACTTAGTTACCGTTATTGCAATAATTACGTCAGTTGAACATCGAGTTAACTGGCATTTAACTGGACAAATATGTTGCTAAAACTGCTTCTCGATTAACCGAGTAAGTAAGTTAGTAATAATCATGTAAATTTGTAAAGTGCACAATGTCGGTCGAAACTCAGCTGAATCTGATGCGCAAAAGGTGGGATGAAAGAGTAAGAAGTTTTAAAGGCTAAGCAGTAGATAAACGTACAGTTCATATATGCCCTAGAAATAAAAGCAAAATTTAAAATGTCTCAGCATCTGCTTTGTGTACTCCCCTTCCATTCAACCCCAAATTTGGAAATGTTCCCTCTGCTCTAGATGGCTAAAATTTTGCACGCCCGAGTTTAACACATATGGCTAATTACTTTTGCAAAACGTTTTTTCCTATGACCTATCCGTTAGCCAGAGTACATTCGTTACAGACGGACAGACAGATGACGGACGACAATTATGCCAATAGATCGACCGTTACTTGAGTACGGTCGGCTAAAAACTGATATCATTGCTGTAAACAGCGTTGTGTCCGACAGGTTGTACAACTAATCTGCAACAAATCGTTGCGAGTGGAATCTGAGATGAGCTTTAATCTGTTATGTTACCAGATGACGGTGACCAACTTCGTACTAACGCCGAATCGCTGGTACGGCGTTTGCGTGAGAACGTGGGAAATGACGAACAACATAAGTACGACACTGAAAATAATCGGATCCACTCACTACATTGAAGTGTTTACGGCTGCAGCTACAGAAGGTAAGACTTGGTCATTAAATGCCGTGCTTCCGGTTTCCGTTCGTGCGAAATGTTTTTAAAAATAAATAATATACTTATTATGGCCTACGTACGCTCGAGTTTTGAGCCTACGAGGTTACGTCATTCGTGCCGTGTATGTGTCGCACATTGAGCTAACGGTTAAACAAGTGCATAAGCTAACAGTCGTCTGTACTAGGTGGCGCTGTAAACCTGCAGGGAAGTTGTGTCTCATAGCAGGAATTCGCATGTAGTGCGTTACCAATCTAAGGTTATTTTTTCACTTCATCTTATTGCGCACGTGTGCGAGGGCCTCGAACCAGCCAGTGAGCTATCGATCATACATTCTGGCGTAGTTGAGAGTCGGTGGCGTAGTGACCGGGAAGCGTATTCGCACATGCTAACCGATTTCGGCACCAGCGTGGTTTTAGCCACTCAGTGGCACTGTGCCAAATCGCAAAGAGTGCCGCAAAGTCACAGAGTGCCGAAACAACGTGCAACAGCGTAGGCTA
>Ga0209367_1011133_pt1 | contig 11967 bp, 8 predicted proteins | sample WorMetLIZISLAND2_FD_187412 | JGI IMG/M metagenome (GOLD analysis project Ga0209367, IMG submission 187412) | Marine gutless worms symbiont microbial communities from Max Planck institute for Marine Microbiology, Germany - Olavius geniculatus... ... | reverse complement strand
AGTGTGGTCCGCCGTGTTTGATCATTTCGCCTGTTATCCTGTCATATCCTGGACTTTTGTTGTTCTTCAATTTTTTCACGGCCTTTTGTACTTCTTCTACCAGTATATCACATTGGCTGTCAGCAAGTGGTGGCGAGCGTGGTTCTCATATAGGCTAAGTAGAAAAAGATTTTACTATCGGCTAGAATTTATTATAAGACAGATCTAAATGCAGACAGGCATTTAAAACATACTGCTAACATTAAATTTGCAGGGTCTTTTTAAACAGCCAAAAACTGCAGAGTAAACCAAAAAATAACCCACCTAAAATTTAGACTTTTCAATTTTTAGGCTTTCCAAATTTCCTCTTCATTTATGTAACAAAATGACGTTCTAGTCAGCCAGCACTCAGCCTACTAAAAATCCAGATGCTAACCAACTGTACGTAACTGCTGCAAAAAAGTACATTATGCGTAGTACCGGTAATTATACTTTCCTAACACTAGATAAGACCAACAGTCACGAAAACACCTAACAAACTTACGCTGCTCGGGTTTTCATAACGTGAATAGTTTGTGGATGAGCTTGATCGTCAATGTAGAACTTCAGTCGTTTGTTGTATCTGGTTTGAACGCATGCACGCGACATATTTTCATATAGGTCTACGTTGCAGAGAATAGCTTAAACAACAGCTCTAGATTAGAACATCGTTTAACATACACTCACTAAATACAAACTAGAACCATTATGTTTGCCCAGTGTCGACATATCGTGCGGCCGTCCGTCTCCTAACTTTTAACCTTTTCTCTGCAAATTGGCACACCGGTTGCTTATGCGCTCGGAAACGTTCACAACGATTTTGGTGCATGTATTTCCTGGCGATGACATTTCTTCGACGATCGATCGAGTTGCGACTGTACATTTTTTTCGAGTTTGAAATTTGCACTGAGCGGACAGACGGGCGGAAAGACGCACAAGACGCGTAATGCGGCCTATTAGGCTGGCCGCATAATAAGATATTTATCGAAATGCAGCCATGAATGGCAAAAATGATACGATGCAATAAATGCAACATTATGCGCTCATAGCGTATCGTGTTATCCACACTGCTACCAAGCTGGAAGATCACTCGCAAGTTACGGCCAAGCACTTTGCGGCCGTGTGAAATTTTCCTTTAACCCTATAACCTATCAAACTTAGTTCTAACCGTACTAGTCGCGATCAACGTATTTTGATAAAACTTTGGACTTGTAGAGTTTTTACCTCTTGCGCGCGCTACGTTCCTACCATAGCGAAGCGACGTGTATGAGACCAGAAGCCTACATTGTAGGCTTACGTGTATAATGTAGCTCACGCGGTGCATACAAACTGAATCACAGTATTTACATGCTTTGCGTATGTCGGGCAATCGAACAGTTTTAGAAACCATTCGAACTAGCAGCGAACATTGCAGTGAAGATTGGTTGCTTTAAACACAGTGTTCAAGTGTTCAGCATGACCACCCTTCATTGCGATGATCAAGACAGATCGTTTCCAAAAAACTGCTCGAGTGTTCGATGTATGAAAAGCGTTTTATATGTCGATGTTTCACATTTTCATGCGCCACCCAGTATACTGACGACAGACCGATCAAAGACCAACAACCGGCCTCGCATCTCGGAAAATTTCGAATAACCACATTTCAGCAATCATAGGCTATTCGGGCCGTTCTGGTTGGGTTTTTCGGGATCTCGGATTACGCGCGAGGAGCGTATTAGATTATTAATCTTCGTGTTATTTGTTATAATTCGGACAGGCGCTGGGAGACAGAAGAACAATTTGAGCAAAGTCGGGCGACAAATGAGCTATAATACCTTGGTCTACTTACAAGTGATAATAAACCTGAATATTCGAACTAACTGTAGATCAAATCAAATATACATTTTTGTATCGCAATGCACTGTGTGTAAATGGTCGACAAACTATAATATCGGATTGGTCAATTTTCTAATAAAAAAATGAATTATGATTTTGGCGCAGTTTCTTCATACATACATCATACACTGTTTGCTGTAATTTTACGTGTAATTAACAGCTAATTGATTAACTGTTGCAAAACTGCACCAGTCCATCGTGCATCTCAAAAAATTTAACTAAACTGACATATTGAGGCGGTAGTATGTCTGCTAGCTGCACTGCAAATTCAAATGTTCCCTCTTCGCTGATGCGGGCAATGGATGGCCGCATAGTGCGCTGCGGCATCATTAGCTCATGCCAATCAGCTGTCACTTCCGAGATTGTAAATGTTCCTGGTGATGAGTTGATCAGTGTTGATCAGTGTGATGATAATAATGATGATGATGATGATGATGACGACGACGACGCAGTTAACGCACCGGACGCAGAGAGCCATGGCTTCAGCGGCTGCCGTAGCCTCATCCAGCAGCGACGCGTTGGCCACGTCCAGTCCCGTCAAGTCGGCAACCATTGTCTGAAAGTTGAGCAGTCCTTCGAGTCGACCTTGAGAGATCTCCGGCTGGTACGGCGTGTACTGCGTGTACCTGGTATAGAAATATCATGAACACAGTTGTCGTTCCCACTAATCTTCGCAATACCATGAACGCTGGTGACTGGGCGATATCAACAGGGCCACCGGACCCGACATAAACTTCGAGAAAATGACGCATAATTTGCGTAACTTGTGTTTATCTGCCTGTGGTGCATCGAGCGCTGAAGACTGCTCACTCGAACTGCACAACAATAGGTACAAGAAGCTCAGCTGTCGCTAGGATAGCCGCCCGCATTGGTTGTCAGTGACTTTCAAGGTCATCTAAGGTTAATAATTTTCATCTAATTTGACAGGGCGTATGCCACTTCTTTTTAGTGATTCATAGTAACCTAGGCCGTATGTTTCATTGTTTCTGAGATATGGCCAGTTTTTCGTTAAAAACGCACATTTTTCTACTTCCTTTTCATTCAACGTTTAATTTGAAAATGTTACCCTGAAAGTAGATGGCTGAAATTTTGCATGCTCGAGTTTAACATTCATGGCTAATTATTTTTATAAAAAAAACCTACGTCACGCAATAAGACAGCTATAGTTAACTTGGAAAAAAATCTTACCATCCTGGATTTTCGAACATATTTCTTTGGATAGTTGTTGGCATAAGACTGTTGTAATATCCCATGCCGATGTATGACCGCCACACTTTGTTGCATGCTGCTATCTCGGAAATCCTCCGCAGAAGCTCGCGCTCGCCTTCAACATGCAGTAATATATACATTAATTTTCGCCACTCCACACAGCAATCATCGGTATGTAGTAAAAAGCAGTCTTTCAAATAATATAGTTCACTATACACAAGATAAATTTGTCTAGAGCGGACCGCAGAAACATAAAAGTTCCTCCTGCGATGTGGCATCAAAAATAGCCTCGAATATGATGGCAAAAATTGATAAGTAAAGCCTAAACGAAAAAAAAGTATTGCAGCCGTAGCGACGTTTAGTTAGAGAAACGTCAACTTGTTTCTGGTCAGACTTTCAGATGCGAATTTAGAGGAATCGACCAAGGCTATCTCAGAGACAGCAGCATCGACCGTAGATAGCAATACCACCCAAACCGAAGTGCACGCGGTTATATCCAACGAAAACAAAATTTCTATACGGCAAAACAGCGTGGTCAAGTTCACTCTTGGAATACACTCCGTTTCAAGGTTACTTACTAGTCATTCTGTTGCGGTGTTTGACCGTAAGACACTCAACAGACGCTTGAGCTGAAAGTGGATTAAGTGCAACCTTGAACAGTATGTAAAAATAACTGGATAGCGAGCTTCACCAACCTACCAGAACTCAGTGACCGTGCAGACCAGTCGGACAAGAGATGTTTTTGAGTATTCGCTTTGTTTTAGTTGGGATTTTTTGTTTTCGTTCTTATAAGTTTTTTTTCGTTCTTAGCGTTTTAGTTTCGTTTTAGTTTTCTTTACTTTTTTCCGTATAGTTTTACTAATCGTTAAGAAAGTTCGTTATTTTTCGTTGACGGCAATTTTCGTTCTTATTAACGAAATCACACTGTCATGCAAAGAACATTTTCGTAAGTTACTTGCTGTAGACGAAAACCTCAGATTTGCTGTGGAAATGTTGACACTTCATTTGCATATAGCGCTCAAAAGTTAAATTGCTATTTCCCGTTGTCTGTCATCGTTGAACTTATTTGCGGAATGCAAATATTTTTGACAACTTCACTTTTTGCCAGTAACATCAACGGTAATGCCTATACTTTACCGATATTTAGCGGTCAACATAGGGCTCATAAGCCCCAAAGTTCGATATTGTCGGAGTAATTCGCGTGTGTTTGAGTGTTAAGGTGCGTTCTCATTGCTCGCGTTAACGCGCGTCACGCCGCGTAACGCGAGTTACGCGCCTTAAAGATGCGTTCTCACTGAATGCGTTAACGTGCTTGACGTGCATCACGCGCCGTACAACGCGTGACGCGCGTCACGCGGCGTGACGCGCGCAGTGAGAACGCACCTTTCTACTTACCGAGTGGAGCGTCGAAGTTAAGTTGCTTGTCGAGTCGAATGTCACGAGGCACTGCTTTGTCGATCAGTTCCTCCAAACTCTGCATCGGGACAAACAACAACCAAACAAAATAACGACTTTTACGGGGGTACCGCTCTCTGATGCCCTCGTGCGCAGGTTTCCTTGAACCTAGAAAATCGAGACTTAAACCGTCGAAATCTACTTTCAATGCTAAAAATTTCATACGCAGCTTGTCTATGTCTATCTCAATTGGTTTCGGAGCAATTCGCTCTTAAAAAGTGTATCGCAGCCCAAAATCGCCAAGAAATCCATAAAAACCGCTACTTAAGCGTTCAAGGTCATTTAAGGTCATTGAAATCGGTGGCAATCAAGAGCCAGTGTACGATTTCCTATTAGTAATTAATAGTAACCTAGGCCCTATCTCGCATCGTTACTGAGATTCAGCGACTTATTGGCCAAAAATCGCAAATTTTGCCCACCCCCCTCTCATTTAGCGCCCTCGTTCTGGGTGACCCCTTTTGAATTTATGGATAAGCTTTACGGTTCCTGAAGCCAGAGTCTTCCGGGCAGCCGACAGTAAAAATTTAATAATTTTAGCTTGCACCGTTTTTGACTGATCCACCCGTGTGACAGACAGACGGATGGACAGACAGAATTGCGACGGCTAAGACGCGCTGAAAGCAGTAGCTGCTTTCGCGCGTAAAAACTGATGACGACCCTTAACGGCTATCAGCACTGATGAACGTTAACAACCTTAAACCTTTAAAAAAACGTTTTTGTGATTTGTGGCGATTTGTTTCGCTGCAGTGCACAATTCAAGAGTGAATTGCGACGAAATGACTGGAGGTAGACCAGAACAACCTCAGGATAAAATCGTTAGCGTATAACATAGATTTTAATTGTCTGCGCTTTGATGTCCTAGATTCAAAGAGTCCTACATACGGAAGTCTCAAATTTTGGTATTTTTCAAAATGCATTATGATTATATTAAATGATGTACCCTGATTTCCCAGGTGGCGGCATCGATGCTATCGCGCGTCACGTGAGCTTAGCTTAAGTCACTTGTTCAAGTTTTAGCACAGATTTAGCTAGTAAAAAGTTCTGAATACCTGTTAATAATTTTTGATAAATTTATGATTAAATAAAAGTTATTGGCTTAGTTTCGGCGGGCCAGTCGTTATATACACGATCTGTATTATGTAGTGTATTGACGGACGACGAAACAGTGACGAGCAGGCCCATCAAAAAGGAAGGTGGAGACGTTTTCTCGGCCCCGCGATGTTTGGGGAGCCCACCATCGCTCAAAAATATAGTTGCTATATCTCTGACAGCAGCAATGATCATCTGAATTAAGCTGGAGTCAGTCGTCAATTATTTTGCCACAATTTGTCAACAAATCTGACTATTTCTTGAATGAATAAATGTATTCAGTATTCTAGCCCGCTTCCCAGATACCACCCCAAACCGCGATAATGTTCCCCTCCGTGGCTCTCGTCAGGTCTGGTGACGAGAGGACGAACCTGCAGTTCTAGGTATTCGAGCATGGCGGTCGTTTTAGCGGCACTGGGACCGATGTGACGACGCGCGAAGTCTCCACTGATCGACGACGACGACGTTGCTGGCGTGAGACTGTCGGCAGCGAGTCGCGACGACGTCGTCGACAACTTACAGATGACGACATGACGTATTACAGCCGTCCGCCACCAATTGCCAGCCTTCGCACACGCTCTGTGCATATTATTAAGCTTATACACTAACTCTTAGATGTTAAAGAAACAGTAAGCTCGCGTGGCATGATGTAGAAACCAGGCAAGACATCGATTTAAATAAGCGTTAGGTTGTGCCGTTAACGGCGTCACGTGAGCCAGTGTGGGCTGGCGCCGCGACACGGCATTAACGCTGGTGATGTGATACGAAAAGCGAAGTGCAAAGGCAAAGTCGACTTGAGTCGACAGTACGACCGTATCTATACAATCTGCAGCTACAGTGTGTCTGACGATCGCTTGCGCCTCGTTCGTCGTTAGTCGTCACGCACGCCGAACAGCTGAATAGGCGGGCCAAGTCCATAAGTAGGCTCGCTGCTTGACCCCGATCTTTGATCGATCGGCATATCTGTGCTAATACAGCCTACACTATGAGTCGAAAACATTCCAACAAGTTTTTTTTCAGAACTTCGTCGAACTTAATGTTGATCGTTAGGTCTATTCGGAAATCTTCGTCAGTCTCTGACGAAATTGACGGTAAGGCTATCAATATTTTTGCCGAAGAAGGCGGATCGACTATGTGACAGAGTTTTTTGTCTGTGGGCTGAATAACTCAACATTATATAAACGGATTATGATGAAATTTTGTGCAGTGATTTATCATGGTGAGATGTGGACAGCCTACGATGCACCAGTGATCACCCTTGATGGCGCTCGAAGTTGTGCCTAATGGGGTGTTTACACGATTCAGCAAACGTCCAGCAAACTTCCAGCAAATGTAATGCTGGACGTTTGCTGGATCGTGTAAACACGGAAACACTCCATAACTGCGTCTACCTGTGCTCTTCCATCTCCGGCGACTCCACTACAGCTTCGGATGAGGTGGAATGCCAAATTGGCAAAGCATCTGACGTTTTTGTTCGGTTCAAAAGTGCGTTTGGAAATGACATAACGTCAGATTAACGACAAGGACGAAGATTTTTAATGCTGTCGACCACTACTCTGCTGCACGGCGTACGCTTCTAGCAAAAAAAACTTGATGAAACTAGAGGTTTTCCAGACGAGCTGTCTTCGTCAAATCTTAGGGGTAACCAACGTAACTGGCTACGAAATGATACGATATACGATACGCCACCGATGCATGGATCTACTCATTCCACTGTTGGAAAGCAAGTACAATGGAACTGTCTTTGACGGTTCGGACATGTGTGCCGATAGGACGATCGACTTCCGTCTGCCAAAACGCCTTCTGTGGGCAGAACGAAGGGACGGTTAGCGTTGTCCACTCAACGCGCTAAAGAAACAATGGAGAGATCAGGCCGCTGCCGACGTTACTCTCGACACATCTACCCAGACGCCTTTAGTTACCGTGACACTGACGACGGCTGCAAGCCAGGGATGGAAAATTGGTCCGAAAAAACCTAGATTTTTGGAGGGAGGTTAAAAACTGTTTTTAAAAACTCCAAAAGTCTAGTTTTAGGGTTTTTATAAACTTTTTTAATTTGTTGTAAAATTTATGACATATCATATTTGAATTCATACTTTTATTTTAATTTGTGAGTTATGACTTTTATCACCGTCATGTCGTCTCCTCACAACTTCATAAGAGAGTGTAACACGTTTTTCCTGGGTTGTATTTTGTGCACGGTATTTATTGGACAAAAAACCTAAATAGTCTTTAAAAAATTTAAAAACTTAAAAACCTCAAACCTAGAAATTTTCTTTCAAAATCTTAGGTATTAGCTATGGTAATTCTGTCTGTCTGTCTGTCCGTCCGTCCGTATGTCACGACCCGGTACTGTTTCAAGACCAGTTGAGTTAGAGACTTCGCGTTTTCACCATATGATACCTTAGTGTTTGCACTATTTTGCCACAAAATTTCATGCCACTTGGTGAAAGGGGTCTCCACGAACGAGGGGGCAAAAGAGGGGCACCCTCCCAAAAAACGTTAATCTACCGCTTATCAATCGTTAATCGTTAATCTATCGTCTAACGTGAAAATGGTTGCAGATAGGCACAGACATGCTGCTTATCATAACAAGCACTGGCAACGAGCTTTTTAGAAATATCAACATGGATGACCTTGAATGACCTTGAACTCCCAAAATAGGGGGTTTATAAATTTTTCGCGATTTTAAACTACGACACGCATTTCAAAAGTGAATTGCGCTGAAATAGTTAGAGGTAGACCAAAACAACCTACATATGAAATTTTTAGCATTGAATGTAGATTTTAGCAGTCTAGGTCCGGACTCTTCAGATTCAAAGAGGCGGGTGTCAAAAAGGGGTACCCTTCTAAAAATAGTTATTTATTCGCTGTTGTCTTGTCAAGCGTGAAAATGGTTGCAGATAGGCACAAACAAGCTGCTCATCACAACAAGCATTGGCGAAGAGCTTCTTTAGAAATGTCAACATTGATGACCTTGAATGACCTTGAACCTTAAAATATTGATTTGAAGTGATTTTTTGGCAAGTTTTGGTGCAAAAGAGTGAATTGCGACGAAATGGATAGAGATAAACTAAGATTACCTGCGAACAGGAACTGCCATAGGCTCTCGCGCGTCTCATGAACATTTCCTAAGATTTCTTGTTTCCAGCCCTGACGCCAGCATGACAACTGAACGAACAGCTGAGATACTGCGCTAATTATTCCTGTAATAAGATTTGATGTAGCCCAACTTATATGATTATAATGCGTTAAAATTATTCCGGACAGAGGGACAGACGCTATGCGCTCAGTTACGCTGGCATAAATCGTGCGAGTAAAAGCTTAAATGTGATACTGGCCCATCACTAAGAAGATGAACAACTGGAATCTTATAGGTATTCTTCGCGCTACTGATGTAAACAAACCATGTAAACAAATGTGACAAATCTGATAAAAAGTGCTGTCGATTGTACTTGGGTTTGGCACATACATTAAATTATTTTTAGAAGTTTTGTGGGGCTTTTGTTTGCGAAAATATGTAAATCGGGACCATTTGATATCACATATAGACGTGATGATATGGTATCAGAGTGCGGACACTGCACGCACGTGTGAACTAAGAGAATTTTATGGGCTTTCCTTCTCAAGGTTTAAGAACTTTCCGAGTTTAGTTGCTGGGAGCAAAAGTTTTGCATACAGAACTGTCATTCGCGGGAGCGGAGCTGTTGCGTAGCATTTGCTTTCGGCTGTCAAGGCTATAGTCAACGTAGCTACGCCTATCGATCAATAGCTGCAGAGGAGCTAGAGGGAATGTCGTCAATTACCAGACGATACAGCATTTCTCTACATCAGCTATGGCTGCACGACTTTTGTGTCCAGGCTTAACAGTACGATGTCAAGACGAACTGCTCGGCAAAGCTTATGTAGTGTGGACTGTGTATTTCATCGTAATTTAGTGGGTAGTCACAAAAGATATATTATAACTATTGTGAGTCAAATCCCCCTAATACTATGCCACTTTGTACAGTATATGCCAAGGCAGTTTTGTTGATATTGGCAGTGGTTGTTTGTTTGACAGGTGACAAAAGACTGCAACTGAATCTGAGATGTCAAGTAGTAGAACTCTGTTGACGTTTGAAGGTTGTAGTTACTTACGACAGCATCTTGTTTTGTCTATCCTCAGTGGAAAGGCGATCAAGATTAAGAAAATACGACATAAAGATGATAATCCTGGGTTAAGAGGTTTATACTATTATATAATATGTAATTGTGTATTGACTACTCTGTTTAACACTGTGTATTTGTTACATGGAAGCATTCGTTTTTTAAGATGAAGTGAGTGTTACTTGCCATTTTCCTTAATGGGAACATCTCTAGCATAACAGTTTAGAACCATGGATATTGGACATTGGACATTTGGTATAGAATGCTGTATCTCATTGTGCAGAGGCACTCAGAAACGACATTTAACTCTTACCCCAAATGTCCAATATCCCTGATTTTTGACATGACAGTAATGAAGTATATACATGCGCAGCTCTGTTTTGTTATTTAGAATATGAATCCAGTCTGCTGTCTTTGCTGGATGAGATCACAAAGGGTACTACAGTCATTATTAGTCATTCAGGTGACTTATGAGTTATTTGTTTTCAAAATTTTGACATGACACAGACATAATTATCTTTGCTGATTTGCTGGTTCCAATATGTACAACATTTTGCACTGTAAATGTTTACTTACTAACTTTCAGCTTCTGGTTCATGCAGCTCGTTGTAGCCAGAAGTCATCACTGACTCAAGAGATTTTAAAACAATATTCATCTTTCTTTAGTTGATGACTTTTTACAGGAAGGGCAACTTTTTTGCTAAAATTTGATGGTAGGGACTGCAGGTGGTCTTTAGTTGAACCTTACTGGGCAAATTTAGGCAATGGTTTCTCAATTTTTCATACATATAAGTTGCTTATATGTTATTAATACTTTAGTTTTGAGCTTATGTCTGAAATAAGTCAACATGATAAATGTCAAGTAGAATGAACAAATCTACTCACTCACTTTGATTCTAAAAGGTGGTAGTTTAGTTATTGATTAGTGATCATGATATCAATAATTGTCATACATTTCTAGTTGTATTTATTTTATAGTGCAACACCAGTAAAGCTACCATATTTGCTTTGTTTGTTTTCCAAAGAAAATAGGCATTTTTGCTTTGCCATATTTGGGCTTGAAAGTGTGGTCATTTGCATCTATGCAGTATACTGTGACCTGCAGGTACGTCCCTGTACTATGAGCCAGGAATGCTGTATGGAGGGGACATAGAGCACTCATGCAATATCCAGCGATCCATTGGCTACTATCTGGAAGTGCTCATCTGCTTAGCACCTTTCACCAAGCAGATGTTACGAGCGACATTAACTGGAGTGACCAGTGACGAAACTGATCCATCGGTTAGCGTTCACAGCAGCATTTTCTCACTTGAGCCCCATGAAGCAAGTTACACATTCCTTTCCCCTTATTTCTTGTTTTTATTTTTTTTAACTTTTTTCTTTGTTATTATCTTTGCTTTGTCCCTTACTGTGGGCTTTTACGTAAATCTGGCTCAGGAATCTGGCGAGCACCGCAAGCATTTTCAGTAGGACCTCACCTCATGAATGGCTGAAAATTGCCCTCCCCCTGATTTTATGTTAGAGCATTTGCTGCTAGGTTTATATTGTGTAAATGCTTCAGATTATTCAGTCATTTGTTAAGTTAATTGCTCAGCCGTGTTGTTGTTATCACAAACTGCTGAACCATGGAGAACAGGTCAAGAAAACACCAAAGAAATATAGTCAGGAATTGATGGTTTTTGCAGGGCATACTGCAGAATTTTGTTACTGATACTGTTATGGTCGTTTTCAGAACTTAATTGCATCATGAGCAGTGTTGGTGGACATTGGTGGTGTTCACATATTTGTGCATTTTTAGTCCGCCCGAAAGCGATAGCTTGCGAAGCGGACTTAAGTTTTAGCCCAGATGTTTTTTTTTCCGAGCGTGAGATCTCCGAGATGCTTGGGCCGACCGGCTTGAAATTTTGCACGATGGTCAGTACTATGCCGAATTTTATAATGCCAGTCCAAAATTTTGGGGGCGCACCCCCAAAAAAAATCAGGGACCAAAAACATGCAAAATTTAGCCCGATTTCGGACGACTTCGAAGTTCAGCGGCGAATATCTCTGAAACGGATGAAGATATTCAAAATCGGATTTTTATTCCGTCTACCGCGATTCCTCCTGCGTTAGGCGAAACAAGTCCGGTGAAGTTTGGTCCAGTGACCTTGGAGATCTCGATGTTGAATCGTACCC
>Ga0209367_1011132_pt1 | contig 11968 bp, 8 predicted proteins | sample WorMetLIZISLAND2_FD_187412 | JGI IMG/M metagenome (GOLD analysis project Ga0209367, IMG submission 187412) | Marine gutless worms symbiont microbial communities from Max Planck institute for Marine Microbiology, Germany - Olavius geniculatus... ... | reverse complement strand
AGCGCAAAAGAGCGGATAATCACTCTGAATTTGGCTTCCGAAAGGTGTGAACGCCTGAAATACCTGTTTTTCCCTTGCATAACATAACCTTAGCATGCTCTCGCAGTGGCTAAAGTTATCTAGACCCAAACTGAATAACGGAGGCGAGTTGTGGAAGAGACGCGAGACCTCCTGGTGGAGATCGGCACCGAAGAACTGCCGCCGAAATCCCTGCGGATACTGTCAGAGGCCTTCAAGCAGGGATTCGAGGATCAGCTGCGGAAATATCAGCTCGGATTCTCACGGATCGAGCCCTTCGCTACACCACGTCGCCTGGGGCTGCTTACTCGGGAGCTGACGACACGCCAACCGGACCAGGATGTCATGCGCAAGGGTCCGGCTCTGCAGGCGGCGTTCGATGCCCAAGGCCGGCCTACGCAAGCGGCCTCCGGCTTTGCCCGCTCCTGCGGTGTCTCAGTAGAGGAGCTGCAGCGGGAAGAAACACCGAAGGGTGCCTGGCTGGTGTTTCGCCAGGTCCAACCAGGCCGGAGCACCACGAATCTGATTGCCGATATGACGGCACAGACATTGGAGATCTTGCCTGTTCCCAAGCGCATGCGTTGGGGTGAACAGGACAACGAGTTTGTCCGCCCGGTCCACTGGATAACCATCGTCTTCGGGGAAGATCCCGTAGCAGGATGCCTATTCGGCATCGCTGCCGGTCGTCTGACCCGCGGCCACCGCTTCCAGGCCCCGGCAGCTATCCCTATTCCATCCGCCTCCCGGTATGCCGAGATCCTCCGCACCCAGGGAGAGGTCGAGCCGAGCTTCCCGACGCGCCGGGAGATGATACGCAGCCAAGTGCGGGCACTGGCCGAAGACGCCGGTGGTCAAGCCGTTATGGAAGATGACCTGCTCGACGAGGTCACCGCGCTCTGTGAGTGGCCATCCGCAATCATGGGTGCTTTCGATGAAGGCTTTCTAGAGATGCCGCTGGAAATCCTCATAGAAACCATGCAGAAGAATCAGAAGTATTTTCCCGTGGTCTCCACCAGCGGCAGGTTGCTGCCGCACTTCATTACCGTCAGCAATATCCGGAGCCGGGATCCCGCTCAGATACGGGCCGGAAATGAACGGGTCATCTGGCCCCGATTCTCGGACGCGGCCTTTTTCTGGGAACAGGACCTGAAGCAACCCCTCCAGGCATTCGGACCTAAGCTGGAGAAGGTCATATTCCAGGAAAGGCTCGGGACACTGGCGGAAAAATCAGCACGCCTCAGCCGGATCTCCCGGCAAATCGCAAGCCTTCTGGGCATGGACCAAGGACTGGCGGCCAGGGCCGCTCAGCTCGCCAAGTGTGACCTGGTGACCCAGATGGTCCTCGAGCTCCCCGGTTTACAGGGCACCATAGGCCGGCACTATGCCCAAAAAGCCGGGGAGGACCCCTGTGTGGTCTCCGCCATGGAGCAACAGTATCTCCCACGCCACGCCGGTGATACGCTTCCCCAGTCAGACTGTGGCCTGGTCTTGTCGATCGCCGACAGGCTGGACACACTCGTGGGCATCTTTGCGATCGGTCAACGCCCAACAGGTGTCAGGGACCCCTACGCATTACGTCGAGCAGCGATCGGCCTGCTACGCATCCTCATCGAGACGCCATTATCCCTCGACCTGAAAGAGATCCTCGGCTTTTCGGCAGAAACGCTCAGGGACAAGGTCGATGCAAAAGAGGCCACCGAAGAAGTCTTCGAATACTGCATGGATCGCCTCAAAGGCTATTATTCGGATCGAAATATCGGGGTAGATGTCGTCGATTCGGTATTGGCAGTGAACCCCACAGTCCCCATCGACATTCACCATAGAATCCTTGCGGTGGAGGATTTCCGATCGCTCCCCGAAGCAACGGCCTTGACGGCCGCTAATAAACGCATACGCAACATCCTGCGCAAGCACTCGGAGAGCGGCATACCTGAACAGGTCGATACCGACCTACTGCAGGACGATGCGGAGCAACGCCTGGAGGCAAAGATCAGGTCTCTGGCATCCGACATCTCACCATCGATCGAGACCCGCAGCTACAAGCATGTCCTGAAGATGCTGTCAGAGTTGCACAGTAACATCGGTGCCTTCTTCGATGGGGTCATGGTGATGACCGAGCAGCCGGAGCTGAGGCGTAATCGACTTGCGCTTCTACGAGATACCGAAGCCCTCTTTCTGAGGGTCGCGGACATATCCTTCCTGAAATCCGAACCCCGTAAGTAAGATTCCACTGCCGTAGATACACTGCTGACCGGTTGAGCCGCAGACATGATTACGCTGAGGTCGATTCTGTACCTGCTGTTCGTGCTGCTCACCGTCATCCTCTATGTCCCACCCATCAGCATCTTCGGATGGATCCTACCTTACAGGCTGATCTCAAAAGTGGGCCGACACTGGGGAAAGGTCAATCTTTGGGCACTGGAATGGATCTGTGGGCTTGGCTACCAAATACAGGGGAAGGAAAACCTACCATCGTCTACCTGCATCGTCCTCTGCAAACACCAATCGGCGTGGGAAACCATCGCACTACGTGCCCTGTTACCCCCGGAACACACCTGGGTAATGAAACGTGAGTTGTTATGGATACCCCTTTTCGGCTGGGCCCTTGCGGTCTACCGACCAATCGCAATCGATCGCAGCAATGCCCGTCGTTCGATCCGGAAGTTGCTCGATCAAGGCAAATACTGGCTGGACAAGGAGCGCTGGATCACCATTTTCCCGGAAGGCACACGGGTCGCATCAGGGCAGAGGCAACACTACAGCCGGAGTGGCGCCATGCTGGCGCAGAAGACAGGTTATCCGGTCTTACCCATCGCTCACAATGCAGGGGTATTCTGGCGTCGCAGGGGCGTAAAGAAGTATCCGGGAAAAATTACCCTGGTTATCGGGAAATCACTGGATCCCACAGGGCTCTCACCAACCGAGATAAACCGACGTGTCGAGGAATGGATCGAGGGAACCGTAGCAGAGCTGCCATTCAGAGACTCTCAATAACCCTCGGAAATTAAATATCGACATTCTCCGCATCGAGCGCATACCTTTCGATAAAGTCCCGGCGAGGTTCTACCTGATCCCCCATCAAGGTCGTAAAGACCTCGTCCGCAGCGATTGCATCCTCGATAGTTACCCGCAAGAGCCGCCTTGTCTCGGCATTCATGGTCGTCTCCCAGAGCTGATCCGGATTCATTTCGCCAAGACCCTTGTAACGCTGAACATGGTAGCCGCGTCTTCCCTCCTCGATCAGCCACTCGAGGCCCTCACCAAAGCTTCCAATCATCCTACGTTTATCCCCACGGGAGACACTGGCCCCTGGCTCTACTAATCCGCTGAGCTTGTCCCCAATGGCGGCGATACGAGCGTAATCCGCACTGCGAAAAAAATCGACCGATAGGTAGCTGGTCTCCGGTATCCCGTGGTACAGGCGGGTAAATACCAGACCGGGATAGCCCGCTTCATCAGGCTCCAATCGCCTGACAGAGAAACCTTCACCGGAGCCGGACCTGGCATTCAGATACTCCTGGAGCTGGGATAGCCAACCGGTGAACTCTTCCACATCCGTCAAGGTTCCCATATCGATCCGTTGCAAGGAAAATAACGACTCCAGAAGCATCCGGTCATAGCGTGTGGCAAGCCTTGCAACAATGCCCTGGTATACCTGATAGTCCTTTGCCAATATCTCAAAAGCAGTATCGGCCATAGGCGGGGCATCCGCGGATACGAAGAGCCGAGCATCATCCAACGCCGTCTGCAACAGGGCCTCATTCAGCTCCGCATCATCGAGCAGATAAAGCTCCTGCTTCCCTTTCTTGATCTTATAAAGCGGCGGCTGCGCAATATAGATGTGTTCACGTTCCACCAGCTCCGGCATCTGACGATAGAAGAACGTCAACAACAAGGTTCGGATATGGGTTCCATCCACATCCGCATCGGTCATGATGATTATCCGGTGATAACGCAGCTTGTCAGGATCATAGTCCTCCCGACCTATCCCGCATCCTAGAGCGGTAATGAGCGTACCCACTTCCGCAGAGGACAGCATTTTGTCGAAACGTGCCTTCTCTACATTGAGGATCTTACCCTTGAGCGGGAGAATCGCCTGAAACGCTCGATCACGCCCCTGCTTGGCGGAACCGCCGGCCGAATCTCCCTCCACCAGATAGAGTTCTGACCTGGCAGGGTCCTTCTCCTGGCAGTCCGCAAGCTTCCCGGGTAGTCCTGCAATATCCAGAACACCCTTGCGTCGCGTCATCTCCCGGGCCTTCCGCGCCGCCTCTCTTGCACGCGCGGCCTCGAGCATCTTACTTGCAATTGTCTTGGCCTCGGCCGGGTGCTCCTCGAGAAACTCGGTCAGGTGCTCAATTAACAACCCCTCAACAACAACCTTGACCTCGGAGGAGATGAGCTTTTCCTTCGTCTGGGAAGAAAACTTAGGGTCCGGGACCTTCATGGACACGATAGCCGTAAGTCCCTCGCGGGCATCGTCACCGATTGCCCGAACCTTATGCTTCTTCGCTAACTCTTCCCGCTCGATATACTGGTTGAGCGCCCTGGTCAAGCCGGCCCGAAAACCGGCCAAATGGGTGCCGCCATCCCGTTGAGGAATATTGTTCGTATAACAGAAGACCTTCTCCTGAAAAGACTCGTTCCACTGCAACGCCATCTCTACAAGGACACCCTGACGTTCCGAAAGAAAAGAGAAAACGGTAGGGTGAATCGCAATTTTGTTGCGATTAAGATGCTCTACGAACGCCTGTATCCCACCCTTGTACTCGAAGCAATTTTCACGGCCCGTACCTTCCTCTACCAGCAAAACCCTGACACCGGAGTTGAGAAAGGAAAGCTCCCTCAGGCGTCTTGCCAGAATGTCATAGTGAAATTGCAGGTCTGAAAATATCTCCCCGGACGGCAGAAACCGAATTTCCGTTCCTGTTTCATCGCACTGGCCGACACTCTTCAGCGGATAAAGCGGTTCCCCCAGTTTGTATTCCTGCATATAGAGGTCACCGCCTCGGCGTATGCACATGGTGAGGTGTTCGGATAAAGCGTTAACAACAGACACACCGACCCCATGTAGACCACCGGAGACCTTGTAGGAGTCGGCATCGAATTTACCACCGGCATGGAGAACCGTCATGATTACTTCAGCGGCAGACCGATTCTCCTCAGGATGAATATCTACCGGGATACCACGCCCATTATCCGTAACAGAGACAGAATTATCCGTGTGGAGGGTAACGACGATATCGCTGCAATGTCCTGCCAGGGCCTCGTCGATAGAGTTATCGACCACCTCGAAGACCATATGATGAAGGCCGGTCCCATCATCCGTATCACCAATGTACATGCCGGGCCTTTTTCGAACCGCGTCGAGACCCCGCAGAACCTTTATGCTCGATGAATCGTAGCCCATAGATGAGACCTTAACCTAAAGATTTCTCGCTACGCTCGAAATGACAAGGACACCGGTTGTGTCATCCCGAAGCACAGCGAGGGATCTTTATAATTCTTTGAAGTCAGACAACCAAGGGTGCCGGAACACTTGTTCCACGTGGAACATTCAACCGTAAGGGAAGTGGTAGCAACAAGCTGGGTAGATCAGGCCAAGCCGTAGGATGTGGTAAGCGCCAGGAGCGTAGCGACCGGCGCGAACTGCATCGAAAGGAAAACCGCGAATCACGCGAATCACGCGAATATTCCCGTAAGCTTAAACCATCCAATTCGCGCGGATTCGCGTGATTCGTAGTTTGTGCTGATGCAGCCGGATGTAACATCAAAGCCGCATCGGCATCACTACGAATGTCTCCTTTTCCCTACCCTTGTTCCGCAGAATCACACTACCATCCGAATCCTTAAATCCAATCTCGACTTTCTCTTCCTCCAGAACATTCAGCACATCGATCAGGTATCCGACATTGAACCCAATGACCATCGGCTCTTGAGAATAGGTTATCTCCAACTCCTCCTCCGCCTCTTCCTTCTCCGGATTCTGCGTTTGCAACTTGAGTTCCCCCTGATCCAAACTGAATCTCACCCCCCGATACTTCTCATTCGACAGAATCGACGTCCGAAACAGCGCCTGCTTCAGCGTATCTCTATCGACATAGGCAATCCGTTCCGGGGTTGGCGGCACCACTCGATCATAATCCGGATAGCGGCCATCGACGAGCTTTGAAGTTACCAGCACATCTCCTATGACCGCTCGAAACATCTTTTCCGAGATTTCTATTTGGATACCCGCATCCGCATCTCCCCCCCCCCCGAGCAGCCGGTTCAATTCCAATACTGTTTTCCTCGGAAGAATAATTTGCATCCCCTCCTCGCTGACTCCCAGCGGCAAGGTTTCTTCCACCTTGGCCAAACGATGACCATCAGTTGCAACCGCTACCAGCCTATCCGGTTTCAGCTCCAGGAGAAGACCATTCAGATAATAGCGAACATCCTGGTGAGCCATTGCGAACGCTGTCTTCTCGAAGAGGTGCTTCAATGTCTGTTGCTCGACATCGATACGCTGCATCTCCTCACTTCTCTCCATAACCGGAAAATCACCCGCCGGCAGGGTACTCAATGTAAAACGACTTCTCCCTGCAACCAGAGACGCACGATCCTTTTCTATCTTCAAGGATATCTCCGTTCCCTCAGGTAATGCCCTGCAAATCTCGATCAGCTTTCTTGCCGGTAGTGTTGTCTTTCCCGACTGCTCGACCGTCGAGCTGGATTTTGCATGGACCTCTATTTCCAAATCAGTTCCGGTAAATTGTAGAAAATCGTCCTCCGCCGATATCAACAGATTGCCAAGTATCGGGAGCGTTTGCCGTCGTTCCACGACTCCCCCCACCTTCGTGAGTACCGGCATCAAGGTCTCTTGATTCACACGTATCTTCATTATTGGATTCCCTTATATTAGTATATATGTTTATAATTAGCCCTGTGGGTAACTGAACAGGTCTTTTTCTTCTTTTATTTTCAGTCTGTTACCAATAAGTGTGCTGTTGAAATCTCTCCTGGTTCCATGCATATAACCTGTGGATAAATCGCTGAAATACCGCTGTTGAAAGTTACTTACCGGTTATCCACATCAAGCCGTCAGGGTTCGCAACAGGTTTTTATAATCTTCTTCAATGGTTATGTCACTTTCACGTAACACTTTGATTTTTTTGTTTGCATGGAGCACCGTGGTGTGGTTTCTTCCCCCAAAGGCAGTGCCGATCTCAGGTAGACTACGCTTAGTCAGTTCCTTGGCAAGTGTCATGGCAAGCTGACGCGGTCTGGCGATCGATCTGCTGCGCTTGTTGGAGAGTAGATCCGCGGATCTGATTTTGTAATATTCCGCAACTACCTTCTGAATGTTCTCTATGGTGACTTGTCTGTCTTGAGCAGTGAGCATATCCCGAAGCGCGTCCTTGGCGAATTCGAGGTTTATTGGTACACCCGTAAACTGTGAGTTTGCCACCAGGCGTTGCAGTGCCCCCTCGAGGTCTCGAATATTCGAGCGGATATGTTTCCCGACGAAGAAGGTGACCTTTTCCGGCAAGTCGATACCCATGTGGGTCGCCTTGTTTTGCAGGATGGCTACCCGTGTCTCCAGGTCCGGAGGTTCGATTGCGACGGTAAGTCCCCAGCCGAACCTCGACTTTAACCTTTCTTCCAGTCCGTTGACTTCTTTCGGGAACCGATCGCTCGATAGCACAATCTGCTGCTTGGATTCGAAAAGGGCATTGAAGGTGTGAAAGAACTCCTCCTGTGATCGTTCCTTGCCTGCAAAGAACTGGACATCGTCGATAAGTAGTGTGTTGACGGTCCGGTAGTGTTTTTTGAATTCCTCGATCCGATTATGTTGCAGGGATTTTACCATTTCAGCGACAAATCGTTCCGAATGGAGATAAGTCACGCGTGCCGAGGGGTTGTTGTCTAGTACCATATTTCCGATTGCATGCATCAGGTGGGTCTTTCCCAGTCCGACGCCTCCATATACGAATAATGGGTTGTATACGGTTCCGGGGTTACCGCCGATCTGAATCGATGCTGCCCTGGCGATTTGGTTCGATTTTCCTTCCACGAATGTGTCGAACGTGAAGTCGGCGGTTAGGTTGCTTGCGGAGCGGCGTTCCACGGGCTTTGTCTGAGACGCGAAAGTGTTTCCTCCCCCGACTGCCGTCGGATCGCTAGGCCGTTGCAGGGTACCGATCTCGAACAGGATCGTATGGGTCTTCCCGTCGCTCAGGTGGGAGCAGACTTCCGTAATTTGTTGCTCGTAGTGTTGTACGACCCAATTTCTTACGAAATGGTTGGGGGCATACAGCTTGAGCTGCCCATTCTCTTCGGTTGCCTGAAGGGGGAGGATCCAGGTGTTGTACTCGGTTGTCGTCAGGTTGCTTTTGAGGCGGGAGGTGCATTGATTCCAGATTCCCACGGATACTTGACCTCTCTGTAATATTGCTGGAAATCCGCAGGAGCCTATTTTGACTTCCAGGATGTATACCCGCCTTATGCCGATTTTCCGTTTTTTCCGCCTGGGAGGCTGCCTAAAAAAGGACCGTAGGCGTAGGCTGGGTTGAGGAACGGAACCCCGCACCTAAATTTTCCGGTTATCTTATATTGGATTCCGTTACTTATCCACAGGCGGTGGACTGCCGAGGGAGCCGTGGAGGATCTATTTTTCCTTAACCTTCTGTTTTTACTTGGTATACTGGGGCTCTCCTCAGGGAGGATATCGGTTGTCATTGACCTCACGACTGCCGGAAAATATAATCCGGACCCCTTTTCAATCAGGCTGTTATTAGCGAGCGCTCCCGTGCTCCTTGGAATCGGATAAATGAAGAGAACCTTCCAGCCGAGCCGGCTGAAGCGTGCCCGGACCCATGGTTTTCGCGTGCGTATGTCCACTCGCGGTGGGCGTAAGGTGCTGATGGCACGTCGTGCAAAGGGGCGTGTGCGTCTGTCAACCTGACTGCCGGGGTCTCCGAAGGGGTCGCGCGGATGCACGCTTTCCACACCAGGCACGTCTAAAACGATCAGAGGATTTCCAGGCCCTGTTTGCCCGATCGGCAACGTCGGCTGATTCCTGCTTTGTGGTCCTTGTGCGATGTAGTGGTCATGGACGACAGGCACGCCTGGGGCTTGCGATCTCGAAGAAATACGCCCGGCGGGCCGTTGACCGGAGCCGCATGAAACGTGTCGTGCGCGAGAGCTTTCGTCAGCGCCGCTACTGTCTGCAGGGTATCGACCTGGTGGTACTCTGCCGTCGCCATGCCGTGACCTTACCGAATGATCGGCTTTTTTCCTCTCTGACTATACACTGGAAACGAGTTCGGGAACGATTATGCATGGCCTGCTAGTTGGTTTCCTCCGTGGCTACCAGTATCTGATCAGCCCGTTGCTCGGAAACCATTGTCGCTTTTATCCGAGTTGCTCCCATTATGCCATCGAAGCGATTGAGACCCATGGGGTAGTACGGGGTACCAGGCTCGCCTTGCGGCGTCTTCTGCGGTGTCATCCCTGGCATCCTGGGGGATACGATCCGGTTCCGAGAACATCTGACGACACTTCCTATGGTTAATCTGCGTTTCCTGTTGTTCTTTGCGCTTGCCGTCGTCCTGCTGCTGATCTATCAGGCATGGATGAGGGACTATGGACGCCCTCCTGTTCCGCCTGAGGCCGTGCAGCGGCAACCTCCGATCCCAGCCAGGGAGACCCCTGTATCGGATAGTGCCCCGGACATCTCGGAGGTACCGGATGTGCCTGTGCCGACGGTAACAGCCGCGCCTGTTCCGTCCGTGCGGACGGTTGGGGAAGAAGACCTTATCTGGGTAGAGACCGACCTGTTGAAGTTGGAGATCTCACGCCAAGGCGCCACGATCGTCAGTGCCTGGCTGAAGGATTACGCCGTTACGGCTGGGGATTCAGGAACCAGGTTCCGGCTGTTCAAGCCGAGTCCACCGAGCATGTTCATTGCCCAGTCCGGGCTCCTCGGGGGTGAGCAGGGGCAACTGCCGACACACCAGGCAACCTTCTCCGGTACCCGTGACCACTTTGCCCTTGGACCGAATGAGAACGAGCTGGTTGTCGAGCTTCTCTGGACCCACCCCTCCGAAGTCGAGGTAAAGAAGCGTTACCGGTTCCGGCGCGGCAGCTATGTGGTCGGACTCGAGCAGGTTGTGACCAATAACACCGGCTCATCATTGACGGTTCGCTCCTATGAGCAGTTCCAAAGGACCGAGCTAATCGATCCCAATGCTTCTCGGTTTCTCTATACCTACACGGGGGGTGTGTACTACAGCCCGGAGGATAAGTACACCAAGGAGTCCTTCGGCGACATGCGGGACAAAAAGCTGCGGCGTGTCGTCTCCGATGGCTGGATTGCGATGATCCAGCACTACTTCATGTCTGCCTGGATCGCGCCCCCTGGTGCCCAGGAGACCTTTTATACCAATGTCCTCGATGGGCCCCGCTATATCATCGGTCAGTACTCCGAGCCTGCGACATTGCCCCCCGGCGTTACGCACAGCTTCGAGAACCGTCTCTTCATAGGACCCAAACTGCAGGACACCCTTGCATCCATCGCACCCGGCCTGGAGCTCGCGGTCGATTATGGTTGGCTGACCGTCCTGGCCCAACCTATCTACTGGTTGCTCAGCAAGATATACGTGGTGGTCGGCAACTGGGGCTGGGCCATTATTATCCTCACTATCCTGATCAAGGCGGCCTTCTACAAGCTGTCCGAGACCAGCTATAAGTCCATGGCCCATATGCGCAAGATGACGCCGCGGATGCAGGCCCTTAAAGATCGGTATGGAGATGACAAACAGCGCCTGAATCAGGCCATGATGGAGCTTTATAAGAAAGAGAAGATCAATCCCCTGGGCGGTTGCCTGCCGATCCTGGTGCAGATCCCGGTATTCATCGCCCTCTATTGGGTTTTACTCGAGAGCGTCGAGCTCAGGCACGCGCCCTTTGCGCTCTGGATCAATAACCTGTCCGGTCCCGATCCCTACTTCGTGCTGCCTCTGATCATGGGCGTCTCCATGTTCATTCAGCAAAAGCTCAATCCGACACCCCCGGACCCGATTCAGGCCAAGGTGATGATGAGTCTTCCCTTCGTCTTCACCGTTTTCTTCGCCTTCTTCCCTGCCGGGCTGGTACTTTACTGGGTCGTCAATAACATTCTATCTATTGCCCAGCAGTGGTACATTACACACAATATCGAGAAATTGGCGACTAAGTCCAGGACCTGATAGTTGGGTGGAGATGCGGCACATCGAGATCGACAAGGAGATTGACCGATTCTGCACGGCTCTGCTGCATGAAATTAAAGACGAGAAAAAAAAGATGAGAAAAAGTGGAGGTTTAAGACGTGCAAATGACTGTTGAAGAATTGGCTGCAGAATTAATTAGATTACCTAAAAGAGAGAGGTTGGAGCTCGTTAGGTTTCTTCTTTTTTTGGATAATCGTTCCTCGAATTCTGATGATGTTAATTCGGCTTGGGAAAAAGAGATTGCGGGTAGGGTCCATGCTGTCGATGCTGGTGTAGCAGAGGGGATCGATTATGATAGTGCCTTAAGGACACCTTGAAAAATACAGTTTTCGCAAATTCGGGGCTTGAATAATCAATGGGTTGGAGTCGGCTGGGTGGCGAAAATACCTATTTTTCAAGGTGCCCTTAAGAGAAATTGAAGATCGTTTTGTATCATGAAAAGGATAATTCTTCGGCAAGCGTATGATGAACTAAATGATGCCGTAGGATATTATGAGGGCGAACAAATTGGCTTGGGACTTCGGATGTTGAACGAGATTAGGGCACCTTGCAAAATAGCCTGCCTAGCAGTCTAACTGCGGGAAAACTCGGGCCAGTCCAAAGATAAACGCTCAGATGATGGGGGAAGCATGGGCCAGCGCAGCTTCTTTGACATAGAGAACCGGTTACAGCGTATCAGCAAGTTAGGCGACCCGTTG
>Ga0209367_1011131_pt1 | contig 11968 bp, 5 predicted proteins | sample WorMetLIZISLAND2_FD_187412 | JGI IMG/M metagenome (GOLD analysis project Ga0209367, IMG submission 187412) | Marine gutless worms symbiont microbial communities from Max Planck institute for Marine Microbiology, Germany - Olavius geniculatus... ... | reverse complement strand
GGGTATGGCCCCCCTGACAACTTTAGATCGGGGAGCATAGTAAACTCCCCCAGCGTGCTCTAATTGGCAGAGCCCCAGCCAGAAATGATTTTCGTCCATTTTTCATCTTGGCTTCAAGACTTTGAATCTGTCTCCATCATCGTGCCCCAGAATTCCCGTAAAATTGTTTTTGAAATATTTGTTTAGCTGGCCAGTTTTTTTCATAATTACTCCAACAACAAACTCAGTTGAATGTCACAACGTTTTGAAGTAAGCAGAAGAGCAAGCAATTGAATTACGTGGAACAGACAAAGGAACGTTCTTGATGGGAGCCGACTGCTTGCTGTATGTGAACACGGGATTTCCCGGACTGAACACACGCGAGTCATCTATTCACAGAAATACACACACACTGTCACACACACAGTCATACAGATACACAATTAAACATGCTCAGGGCAACTCAGCTTCCTACTCGTAGTGGGAAGGCAAATGAGCAGTACCTTACAGGCTACAAGATGAAGGCCTAATGTGGCTGATTGGGGCGGTAATATGTCTGCTAGCTGCAAACCGCAGATCCAACTGTTCACTGACGTGGGCAATAGATGGCTGCAGTGCATAGTGTGCAGTGGTATCATTAGCTCACGCCAATCAGCTGCCACTTGCCCGGCGATTTTAAAGTGCTTCTGGTCAGCGGTCACTAGCCTGACTTGTACAAAAAGCACTATAACAAGTACTAAACTTTTCACTTTTTCACATAGGCCTATGTCATTTTGTAGACAAGACCAGTCTTTTCTAAAGGAGGCTTAACTGTGGGAACGTTGTAAGCTCGTCTAGTTAGGTCTGTGGCTGTGAAGGCTTTCTAGTGCATCTCAAGTGCAAAGTTTGCATCTGGCTGTAATGTTTTTGCTTATTTCTATGCAATTTGTCTAGCTAACAAAACTAGTTCAAACAAACCTATCAACCCCCCTAGCTATAATTTTGGACTTGCTTAACTAACTGCCAACAACACCAGGGACTTTTAATGGAAACTGGCTATCAAGCGCGGTCATGGTGGAAGAGCGACGCTACGGTCTCATGACTACGTGACTACCTGACCTGACCTGACAACCTGCACCACCACGTACAGAAACAGAAGCTTCTGAGCAACACATGTAACTTGTGGTTAGTTCTAGCCGGTATGTTGAGAAAGCTACATTGTACAAGTTGTGGGCTTCAGTGCATGGTCAAAATGTTCTGCATGAAAAAATAAAACAAAAAGTACAAACCACGTTCTGACATCAGTGTGACTGGCTCTACACATGTCTGCAAAACATGCATACAAAGCAGAGATAAAAACATCTCAATAAGCACCACAGTGGCATTGTCGATTAAAAAAGTAGATGCTGCAAAAAGTTTTGCAACAAACAGTGCAAATTTCCAAGAGAATTCTGACAAAATAAGCCCTATCTGCAAATTTTGAACAGAAATAAATGCAAATGCTCAAAATTTTAATTTTGCTCCACAATTTACCCTAAAATGGGTTTTCAGCCTCAAATGGTTGAAAACTTTTGGAAAAGATTTTCTGACAATTTTTGAAGCCCAAAATTTAGGAAAAGAGGCAATTGCCACACCCTGCCCTCTGCCCTCCCCAGCTAGCAGACAGTGCCCCAATCCGCCACACTAGGATTTCACCCTGTAGCCCATAAACTACTCTCATTTTCCACCCTGCTGAGGATAGGAGATTGAGTTGATCTGAGCATGCAGCAGGTTAACAGTTCCCAAGGTCGCTTGCAAATGATCAGTAGTGAGATTCGAACTGCAACGTAAAGGTTACGAGTCCGATAGTAATCACTTGCTTATACACGACGGAATCAATATTCGGCGTGCCTGACTATATACCCTAATAATTTTATGTCATTACTTGTGTTGACGATACTTAACCTTATTCTCAGCCATGTTGTCTTTCCACAAGATCCAAACACTCAAATTATTCCAACAAATCACTTTTTAGTCAGTTTTAACAATGGTTTTCCTACAGCTTTTGTTTACAGAAATCCGTTGCTAGGTTACAGACGTATCCCAAAATGCGTAGCGCAACTGTGCTCCAATCTAAAATTATTTCGGGCACAGGCGCATGGGAACGTGTCATGCTTTACATACTTTCGTCGCAAAATGCGTGACGTCGCATTTATTGCACTTCCGCTTTGTTTGTTTATTATGGCAACGGATTTAGCTGTGCAATTTAAATTACTACTTACGTGAAAATATGCCGGTTAAATGGGTTCATGTTACGGATATTCATAGATTCATCAGTTTGGAACCAGAGTCGATTTGGAATTTTGATGTGACACTTTTTGTGATAGGAATTTAGCATTATCGTTGTTGTCAACGACGGGCAGTGGTTTCAACGGGCTAGCCCATCTGGGCTGATTTTAGCAGCCGTTTCCGACAGACATGCCTGCTCGAAATCTACCTCTGTTGAACAGTGTGCTCAGCAAAGAGTCGAACGTCGGTCACGTTTACGAAAACCACGATTTCTTCACTCGGAGTGGATACGCGTACGGCAGCCATGGCACTGGCAGTCTGGCGGCGCTGCAGGACAAGGTTTCTACTCAGCATGCCGTGCGTCTGCCGTCAGTCAACACAGGCAGTGCTACGAGTACACGGGGGCGTAGTACGAACACTGGCACTGGGGATGGGCCGGTTTTGGGGTTGAGCTTCGAAACAGCTTTGGAGCAGTTTTCACGCCAGATGTCGTCGTACGAACAGCGTGAAATCAGCAACTATCCTCACGTCTATTTTATTGGTCTGTCCGCCATCAAACGCCCCGGTGTCGCTGGTGCACCCAATAACGATGGTTATGATGATGAACATGGCTCGTACATACAGGTATACATTTTGTGTGTGCAGATGCTTAATTTCTTGCTTATACTGTGTGACATTTGGGCACAAATGTCCATACACAAAGGCACATCGGTTAGCTATTATTATTGATTCAAACAGGTTTTTTAAAACGTTTTTGTTCTCATGAAATAAATATTGAAACCTGCATTCTTTATTCTTTACATTTTTTCTCAGCAAAGTGAGACTGCAGCTAATGGATGAAATTTTTTCCTGTTGTTACCATTACAACAGCTGTTCAGTTTATTCATCAATAAAACTTGGTATCATGTCACATGGGGAATTTTGTGCAAGGTAGACATACATAGATAAGAACACGACCAGCCAATCAACCATATATTTACATATTTTTAGGATCTCGAGGGAATGTAGGGAAACTGAAGAGACTATTGCTAATTGGTGAGCACTGAAATCATTGTGTTATGGAAAATGCCAAAAAAACTGCAATCGTGAAGGCATCAACCAATAGATTTATGCCATTATATATGCCTGTCTTTATCTACTGCATTGTATATATTGCTTGTGCATTCTAGGTGCCTCATGACCACATTTCATACCGCTACGAAGTCCTCAAGGTGATTGGCAAAGGCAGCTTCGGGCAAGTGGTTCAAGCCTTTGACCACAAGAACAGCGTTAATGTGGCACTCAAGATGGTCCGGAACGAGAAACGTTTTCACCGACAGGCACAAGAGGAAATCCGGATCCTCGACAACCTACGTAAGGTTGACTTGGACAACACGGCTAATGTCGTCCGTATGCTAGAACACTTTTCGTTCCGGAATCACATCTGTATCACATTCGAGCTTCTGTCGATGAACCTCTATGAGCTGATTAAGAAGAACAAGTTTCAGGGCTTTAGCATTGGGCTGGTGCGCAAGTTCGCCCACTCGATGCTGAAATGTCTCGTGCTGCTGTACGACCATCGGATCATTCACTGCGACATGAAGCCAGAGAACGTGCTGCTCAAGACCCTCGGGCGCAGCGGAATCAAGGTATGTCTACAGAGTGGGCCAATAAACGGCATCATTTTTGAGCAATGCTAAGTTAGCGATGGTTAGTGGTAGAAAGGCACGTGTGTGATGTGTCAAAAGTTTTAGAATTTTATCTAGAAAAAGTGCTAAATTTGCATACTGATCACTAGCCATCGCAAAGTTATCAGCATTTAAAAACAGTGCCGTTTTCTTCTTGACCCACCCTGTACACATTGCACCATAGTATAGTGGTTGCGATATTGTGAATACAAATCTGTGCAGCAGCAGTGATGAAATTTGTACTTCGTATATGCATTTTCAGGAATTTTTTGATGTCCAAAATGCATTTCTGGCTGGGGCTGCACCCTGAATTGACCCTGCTTGGGAGCTTCCAGTACTCTTCTAGACTTCTAGCTGGTCTCCTAGCTTGGTCTTTGGCTTGATTTTTCGATTTTTGGGCCTTATTCTTCTTTCACAAATTTAATTTCTGGCTTTCTCTATGCATTACACAGAGATTCAAGTCATTTATGCACAGACTTTCAAACATACATACAATAATATCAGCATGACATGACATGCACATTGCGCATTGCTTTCTGTATTTGGAAACAGTACTGATTACCTACATGTACATCAATTAAATGAGGTTATGTTTTAATTTGTGCTTGTTTGTTTGTTTGCAAGTTTTGTCAAAAAGTAAAGAATAGATTTTTATGAAGTTTTTGCAGGTTGCATATAGGGCTAAAGGGGAGATCAGATATTGATTTTAGAATGGATATAGCTTATGATTTAGATTTAAGGTCCAGACTTCTTGATGTTGCATTTTTACTGTGATAGCAATAATATGTCAGTTTCTTTATATGCTTTGGCATCATTATGTGATGCTGGAGACTTTTTGTTTTTATTTCTATTTCTGTTTACATGATCATCTTTTTGTCCATCCATGATATTTTTCCCATAATATCTGTCAGTGGTTTCTTTCAGCAAATTGCTATCAGTAATAATAGGATATAGATGAACAGATTAGGTCTTGCGATCACAAGATCAAATAGTTTAATGTCACAGCCTTTGACATGAAAATACTGTAATGTTGAATTCGGAACATCTGAGTCAGAATGACAAATCACCAATAAGCAACAGCATATTTTTTCTCACCATAGTTTTGGTGCTTTTCATGGTACAATATGACTGCCATGTTTCCAGGTGATTGATTTCGGTTCGAGTTGCTACGACAACCAGCGGATCTACACGTACATCCAGTCCCGCTTCTACCGTGCGCCGGAAGTCATCATCGGAGCTCGGTATGGCATGCCCATCGACATGTGGAGCTTTGGCTGCATTCTGTCCGAACTCTTGACCGGATATCCCCTCTTCGGTGGCGAGGACGAGGCTGATCAACTCGCCTGTATAATTGAGATCTGTGGCATGCTTCCAAGCCACTTGCTAGAGTCCGCCAAGCGTACTCGGCACTTTGTCAGTTCGCAGGGTCATCCGTGGTACTGCCAGGTGGGCTTCGGCCCGGACGGTTCGGTCCAACTCACCGGGGGACGGTCGCGGAGGGGGAAGTACCGGGGACCTCCGGGGACCAAGGATCTGGCGTCCGATGCCCTGAGGAACTGTGAGGATCGTGCATTTGTGGACTTTCTCCAGCGCTGTCTGGACTTGGATCCGGAGTCGCGGATGACCCCAGTGGAGGCAATTCGACATCCATGGTTGACAGTACGGAGGAACAGCAAACAACTGCAACAACAACATGGCGATACTACTACTACTGCAACTACCACTACACACAGCGGGCCGAGTCACCTGCGACGTCATCCAGCGGCAACTATTACGAATACTACTACAACTAGACGTCATCGTGCCAACAAAAACCACAACAACATCGTCTCACACTCGAAGCTGGCACAGATTATCGGCACGATGTAAACTCTGAGTAGGTTCAGTAAACTTTGGGTTAAGTTTCCTTTCTTGCTGTTGTAGGCAGTGAGTTGTATTTAGGCTTTTTTGCAATACGTATTGACACCCTGCCCTGGAGGATTAATCCTGCAGGCCTTGTTTTGCCTTGCCATGTTCTGGTGATGTTCGTGTTTTGTTTGCTAGTCTTATAACTACACCTGTGGTAATTTTTGCTTCTTTGCAGTCTATTGATGCTGCTCTTAAAGATGAGGAGCTGTTGTTGACAGTAATGCTTAGGCTTAAAATATATCTGTACTTCCGGCTGCAGCTGGTGAAAAAGTCATATTTTTGTACTCATGAAAACTAAAGTAAAGATACTGCAGCATGACAGAGTAGATGCAGTCGGTTTTTTTGGCGTAAAACTGTGAAAACATATGAAAAAGTCCAAAAATATTGTTAAGAATTTTATAAAAAATTTTGGGGGATAAAAGGTTTTTAAGGACAAAGAGCACCAGAAGCACATAATTTTTCCTAGGCCTTACCTGAGACCATTGCCCAAGAAGGTTGCATTTATATGCTGTGATAATTTAATTATTAAGTGTATGATTTTTTTTACCTTTTATATATGCGCAAACTTTTTTCTGCTTTGCCAGTATGTGATCTAGAGCTTGGGTACCCTATTTGTCTTATTTGTTTTAGTCCAGCTGTAAATGACTGTTGTATTTATTCGTTTTGTTAGTTGTCTATAATTTTTTTCCTGTCCTAATACTGTATAATGTTAAGATCTCCTATGTAGCCATTTTCTTAGGTGTGTATTGCCCTTTCATATGTTTTTATCCTTGCTAAATGTCTTAAGAAATTACCTATTTGTTACATAGACAAAGCACCATTACTGTGTGGTTTAGCTGATTTCCTATGTGCAAAGCAGGCACATGTATCAACTGTGATAATATTGCATAATGCTGAGGATCTCATAACACACTTTACTTAAGTTATTTTCTTAGCCGTATAGTGCATGTTATTCTATCATAGATTCAGTTTACGTTCGTTAAACGTCTTTAGATTTTCAGATAAAAAGATTCTTAAAAACTTAAAAGTTTTATTTTTTAGTTTGTTGAGATTTATTTAAAACTTGCAAAAACCTATTTTTTCAGAATTTTTTCACTGTTTTAAAATAAGCTTGGACATAAACGGACATGGGGGCATTTAGTGTAGACTATTTTACTTACAGATATTAATTGAGCTGAATTATTGATAATCGTTATGTGCAAACTTTTCACAAATGGATGAGCTTGTACAAAGCACACTTACTAGTCAGAATATGAATGAAATTTTTCATGTTTATTTCAGTTGTTTAGGCAAATTCCCACACCCCTACTGGGGTTATAAGTATGGGAGCTGCCCTCTGCCAAGACTCACAGGCTTTGCTCTTTAGAATCCAACTGAAGATGTGTTTAACATTTGAAATATGAACGTTTGGAATATGATTGCAACTTGACATTCTACAGGGTGGTCCAAAGAAACCGGACCTGTTTCAGCATTGATAACTTGGCGATGGTTACCCGTAGAAAGGCGTGTGATATGTCAAAAGTTTTAGAATGTTGTACCTAGTGAAAAAGGGCCAGACTTGCATGAAAAATCATTTAAATATGTTTTTTCCTTATTTGCATAAATTTTCATTACCCTTGAACTTCAGCATTTGTCTGCACTCCCATGTGCCCGATTTTATTGAACTCAAAAACTTACTGCCAAAAGGTTTGGATTTAAGTTCTGTGGATTATTCATTGTGGGGGCATTGCAACAGATAGCATGGTCACAAAATTTCAGTAACTGACCAGCTAAAAAGTGTGCTAATCGAATGCTGGGCTCAACTGATCCTGATCACATTGACTCCAGCAATCGATCAGCTGCCTAAAGGACTGATGACGGTTATGAATGCAAAAGCTGGGCAACTGTTTATGTTGAATTTCATCTAAACTCAACGTATGTGTAAATGATTTTTGTTATTTCACTGTATGCTGAATGAAAATCAACTTAAATCCATGTGTTAATGCCAATTTAGCATGCTTATAGGGTCCGGGTAAATTGTGCAAATCAGGCAAAGAATATTTAAATGCAGAGACATGCAAGTTGTTTGTTTCTTCTGTACACAATTTTAGAACTTTTGGCATGTTACGCGCCTTTTCACCGATAAACATCGCTAAGTTATAAACACTCAAATATCCATGTTAAATCCATGCGTTACAGTCAAATTTGGCAGAATTTTGGGATGACGAATATTTATGCAAATTAGGCAAAGAATATTTAAATGCTGCCCTATGCAAAACTGTCACTTATTCTCTACAACATTCTGAAACTTGTGACATATCACACGCCTTTCTACCGCTAACCATTGCTGAGTTATCAATGCTCATACAGGTCCAGTTTTTATGGACCACCCTGTGTTGTTAGATATGCAAGATATTAATTTTGTGCTGTCCTATTTTCACTTGAAATGCTTTTGTCGTTTATATATTTAGACAGTGGCGTTTTGGCACAGGAGGCAGGAGGGCATTTTGCCTCCCCCCTAAATTTTGGGCTGTTGGAAAAATGTCAGAAAGTTTTCTTGTCTGCAAATTTTCATGGAAAAATGCAAACATTTGTGGTTAAAACCTCTATTTTGAGGAAATCTAGGGGGAAAATTTACATCTTGAGCGCCCATAATCTGCTGTCGGAAATTTGCGGCTGTCTATCACTATTTCGTGGGAAATTAGTGATGTCTTTCTTAAAATCGCAACTTTTTGCCCCGCTTATTTTTACTCCTCGCGCACTACGTTTCTAACGTAGCGAAGAGGAGTATATGAAATCAGTGTAATATTGAGGACCAACTGACGACCGACCTCTGTTCCTGGAAGAACTTCAAATGGCCATATCTCCATATCGGTGCTAGATAGACGCGTGGTTACTATGGACCACCCATAGAAAAGTGGCCCCTGGAGTCGAATGGTCACGTGACCGATGACGTCACGTGATTGCAAAAGGTCAAGGTCGTGACCCATTATGTTTGAGGCGCCATATCTCCACAACGGTGCCAGATAAACGCATGCGTTGAGGTATAGCAACACAAATGTCAAATGACAACTAGCGTCATCAACTTCTATTGGAAAGTTTTTCCTCTCAGTTTCTAAAATCGGGCAATATTTTATGAACTTCGGGGAGACAATTTCCGATAACGATCTCGACGCCAGTCACTATTAGTATAATATTAAACGGGTCTCAATTAGACGCCGGGTCTTTAATACCAACCGAAAGGAACAAAAAAGCTCTTAAAAGAATACAAAGAAAATGATGCGCGCGAGGAGTACATTGGATTGGTCACAATCTAATAATATTTCTTGTTTAACACATGACGTCACTGTCCTGATGATATTTAGAAAGCTTATTCTATTTTGTTAATTATTTTATGCTACGTTTGTTTTCTGCATAATTTTTATGAGTCTAAGTCAACCACTTGTAAGTTTTAAGTATTACTGATGTTTATATTTTGTAGATGTTTTATTTCGTTGTATTGTTTTGTGAATAAAGAGTTATGAACATAGACAAATCTACTTTTTATGACAGCAGAGTGGTGCACCATTATAGGCCTGTAACAGCGTCATTATTTATTATGCGGTCGTTCTGATAGGCCGTATTACGGATCGTTCCTGTCCGTCTATCCGACTCTGTCCAATAAAGGCTTTTAAGTTGAAAAAAAGTTTAAAACTAAAAAAAATACAAAATTGGTGTGAACGCTTCCCAACATAGGAGTAACTGGTTTGCCATTTTGAAAAAGTCAGAGATCAAGGATAAAGTTAAAAGTTATATTTAATGTATAGCTTTTTCTGCAAAACCTATTATAGATCTACGGAGCGTCACCTGCCATATGGTATCACGGTGATAGGCCTACCTGCCACGCGGAACAGGTAAACTTGCCCCGCGCTAACCCCATCCAGACAGCCCGATACTCGATTTACCTACCCCGGAGGGATGGAAGACTAAGTTGACCTTGGTGTTGGTTATATACCTGGGTGGTTTACCTGTCCGCGTACAGTCACCCATTTAAGTAGGCCTGGTGACCACTTGATAGTGACCTGGCCGGGAGACGAACCCAGGGTCGTCGAGAGCCACAGCGGGACCCGAGGAAACATTCTCACAGGGCCCCTCTGGGGAAAAATTTTTAAAATATTTTTTAGATGGCACATTCTGATGTAATTTATAATTTTAAGCGACGACGGGGCCCCTGAAACGTCGAGGAGTCTGGGGTAACTTACCCCCTTATTCCCACCCCTCTTGATGGGTCTGGTCGAACCTATGACCTGTCGCTTATAAGTCCGATACCCTATCATTAGGCCTACGCCACCAAGCCAGAAAGACTAGCATTAGCGTTGCACTGTGGGCGGGTATGTATCTTATAGCCAGACGAACGGCCTTATATTATGTCGGTATTGAGTCGATATCTTTATGTGTTTCCAGACATTAATATACACTCAGATGTACTGGATGGTCGGTAGAATGTAGGCCTCTAACACTCAGTCACAATTTCATGGAATATTAGCAGATTTGACAATTTCACCACTAGCTACATCAATGGTATCCTGGTCAACTCAGCCTCAGCCTGGCCATCCTTCCGTAGGTAGGTGCAATGAGTACCAGCAAAAGATGGGACGTTAACGGGCACACCGCGCGATGCACTAGCCACGCGTAGGCTATCCGAGGTCTCGCAGTGTAAATTGGTGTCCGGCTGAGGATTACGGAAACGGAGATTAGCGCCGCCCTCGCCAAATGATTTGTAGAGCTTAGAAAAAATGATGTATGAAGTGGGAGCTTCTAAAAAGCAGTGGCCCCACGGATGTGGTCTCGGTCAAGACGTCTCGGTCTCGGAGACATGGGTCTCGAGTCTGGTCTCGGTCTCGGCTTAGAAGGTCTCATGCACATCTCTGGTGGCCCCAAGCTGCCGCTTTGCTGGCCTAGTGCTCAATCCGGCATAATCGTAGGCGTCATCGTCATCACGGTCATCTGTCTCCGTTTACTAGCAAAAGCAGCAGTATATTAATGCCCGCTAACTACAGATGTTAGTTCAGTTCAATCGCATTATACTCATCGCCGCACTGCGACCATTGTCGCTCGCAGAAAGACGTAGGCTACCGTACGCAAGACTGTCGTCACTCGAGACAGTTAAAGCTGTAGCGTATCTACAAACTGTAGCTGTAGCTTGGGCGTCCATCTTCTCAGCGCTAAAAAACAACCTTCCCCAACTTGGACCTTTTTTTCTCTTTCCCGTGTTTTTTTCTCCCCTCCACGCAAATCCAGCTAGAAAATTTTAGGGAACGCTGTAAGCTCCCATCGGGGTTCGGGGCATCCCTGGCCGCAAGCGCATTTTTTACGCACTGTAGAATTTCAGACACTCAGAATGCATCTCACGGCAAGATTTTATGTCATTTTTAGCCGACCGTACTGAAGTAACGGTCGAGCTGTTGTCATGGTTGTCGTCCGTCACGAATTTACTGTGGCTGAACGGTGCAACATAGGGCTTTAGTTGCTATTGATCACTAACAGGAAGTCGCATATTGGCTTTCAAATGACATGAAAATTATGGATTTTGGATGATCTTGGAGGTCACTGACAACCGGTACGGTCGGCTGTACTAGCGACAGCTGGGCTGCTTGTTTAGAATCGTATTCGTATATATACACTGTGTCCCAAAAACATCCCCGACATTTTCAACTGTATCTTGAAAACCAATTAACAAATTTTAATAATTTCTGGCACAAATATTCCTGACGCAACTTGCCATCAAATGACCATTCAGTTTCCCACCTCACCCGTTGTATGCTTCTGCACTACCTAGGGAAAGCAGATCAAGCGAAATATGCATTAAAATAAACAGAAAACCTGAAAAAAACATCTCCAACATTATCGATCGTAACTTGAATAAAGACTAGCAGATGTTAATAATAATTGGCAGACATATTTGTGACACAACTGGCTATGAAATAAGTGTTTTAGTTTTTACCTCACCCAATGTCTGCTTTTGCACTACCTGGGGAAAGCAGACCAGGTATAATACGTGTTAAAATGAATGGAAAAACGACAATAAATTCCATCTGTCCTAATTTGTGGGCCCCAACAGCAGGTCTATTACAAGGTTTGACTGTCTTGCAACAGTGTGTCTACCAGAAGAAGTTTAAGAATGTTTGTAACGTCAAGAAGTGACTGGT
>Ga0209367_1011126_pt1 | contig 11971 bp, 6 predicted proteins | sample WorMetLIZISLAND2_FD_187412 | JGI IMG/M metagenome (GOLD analysis project Ga0209367, IMG submission 187412) | Marine gutless worms symbiont microbial communities from Max Planck institute for Marine Microbiology, Germany - Olavius geniculatus... ... | reverse complement strand
ATGTCAACGACAATGACGTCGTGTTTACGTTATTCGCAATGCTGACAAATATAAAAGGTATTTTCTGATTGGTTGATATATCGCCTACACGGGCCGTGAGCATGGGTGCGCTGTTCACACTACTCGTGTTCACGGGCCGTGTTGAGAAAAAGCATTGCACGACAATGCTTTTTCTCAACTCGGCCCGTGTTCACGGGTGCCCTGTGAACCGGCCGTAATGCTCTAAACGTTTTCAATCAAGAGATAAATCCGGTGAATTAGGCGGCCAGTCTTTCAGCGGAATGTAGTGTTTAATATTTGCTTCTAGCAAGGCATAGATGTTAAAAAAACGTTTTTACGTTTTTTTTAATTCTTGCCACGTTTTTACGTTTTTCAACGTTTTTTTTATTTTGCTCAACGTTTTTTATTTAAAAAAACGTGCATTGAAAATCCCATCAAAAGCTTTGTGAAGCACTTTTGGGACTACAGAAACGAATTAATAAGTCATAGCGATGTAGTTTAATTAGTTAGTCTAAATATGCTAAATAAAATGCTTTAACTAGTATATTTAGTTAGTTTAATGTCATGGTCTTATGACCTCACAGCTAAATTGAAATTAAATGTTTTTTTCTATTTAAACTATAATTCCAGGTATACTGCACTTACAGCATTAGGCATTGGGCAAGAAGTTGAACACATTATGGCCAACGTTTTTTATTCAACGTTTTTAAACGTTTTTTTTATTCTTGCCACATTTTTTAACGTTTTTTTTTTCATTTTTCCTGGAACGTTTTTTACATCTATGCAGCAAAGTGGTTGCAGGTTTTGACGTATGCGCATGAGCGCCATCCTCCTGAAACATTTCTTTACGAGTTACCGGTAATGGGGTGTTTACACGATCCAGCAAACGTCCAGCAAACTTCTAGCAAATGTATTCAAAATACACGTGCAATGCTGGACGTTTGCTGCCATATGTTATCATGGAGCTGGACGTTTGCTGGATCATGTATACACCCTATAAGTCAGTGCTTGTCTGCGTGACGTCACTGCTTTTTGGGTGACGTCATTGTGTTGACTGGTATAAATCAAGCAAGTAGCCTGACTGACGGTTGTGATATTTTGCACACAATATTGTATGAAATTTTTCTAAACGCTAATAGCAGCCAAATAATTATTTGTTACTTTTAACATAGTTAATTTGCCATTTAAAATCGTTCACGACCTATCGTGTTACCCTATAGTTTTGTTACCCGACCGTACGTTTTTTGTTACCCGACCGTACGTACGTAACGGTCGAGCTTATGGGACGAGTTGTCGTCTGTCTGTCTGTCGTGGTCAGTAACGAATATATTGTGAGTAAGCGTTAGGTCGTAGGGGAATACTTTTGACACGAATAATTAGCCTTGTGTCTTAAATCAAGACATGCAAAATTTCCGCAATCTAGTGCAAGGGTATGCCCGAACATTTTCAAATTCGGGGTTGAATGGAAGGGGTAGGAAAAGTGAGCGCTTTTCAACGGAAAACAGGTCATATCTCGCCAACGGTAATCACTAATAGGAAGTGGCTTTCAAATCATGAAATGACATAAGAAAAAAACATTGATCTTGGATGATCTGAAAGGTCACTGACAACCAGTACGGTCGGCTATCCTAACGACAGCTGGGTTTTTTTGTTTTAGTTATATCGCACATTTGAGGCGCTACCTAAAGGCACGGACAGAGCGAACGGGATGAAGTGAACAGGAATTTCAATTCAGTTCAGTTCAGTTGAGTCTAGCTGTACAAGGAGACTGCCATGGTAGCCTACACGACGACGGAACTGAACTGAACTGCTATAATGTCAGTGCAATTCAGTTTATTCTGTCGTTTTGTACTCGCCTCGAGGAGCTTGTTTCATTGCGACGGAGACAGACAGCATTCAGTCAGTTTGCGACGGTCGACCAATCACAGACCGCCGTTGACGCGCATGAATGACTCGCCACAAACAGCATTACAGATTGAGCAAACTACAGATTGAGGCCTGCAGGCACAATACTCAGTTACTGAATGTACTTCTGACGTCATGTAGAGTCGTAATCATAGAACGACATGGTTTAATTCACTGCGTAAAAGAATCATAAAGTCGTCGATTTTGGGAGCGGAGTTTACAAATTACAACCGGCGAGTTAGAACAAAGTTGGAGCTTGGTCTTCGATCCCAGTATGCTACAAGACGAGAGCTTCAATCATTTTCGTGCAACGATTAGTATGTAAGACGTCCGTGTAAGACTGTTTGTATATCACTGAGTAAAAGAATATAAGATCTATATAAAACGTTAATTAATAAACCAGTCATACAAAGCGCGCGTGAGGCAGTGACGCTGAACGAGTGTGGCAGAAGACAACTTTTCGTCTCAGTAGCCTGTAATAAAGCGTAGGCCACAAGCATATTTAGAAGAATTACGAGTTATCTTAGCTCGAATACCGTACACCACACCTGGAAATACCAGACGATCGACACTCTCCACAACTCCAGTTTGAATCCGCAGCGATCTCGATGTTCATTTCTATCTCCAAGACACGGAGCATAAGTGATGCATCATTAAGATGATCTTGAGATAACGCGTACGTTCCTAGTCAAGAAGTCATGCAGCGGTTATGACATGTCTAATATGACGACAATGTTACTGTTTCTGTTGATATTTGCGACCGCCGTTCAAAGTGCCGCGTCAAGGCGTTCGTTCTGGGGACTTGTCAAAGAAGGGTCCCGTTCTCGTCACTCCGTCTTCGACTCTGTACGCCGGCTCCTGTCTTTTCCACTCGCTTCGTCGGTAAGTGCGACTGCATAAGCTATTCTTTTCAATCTATGAAACAGTCAGTTATTCAATCAGAAACAACCACTTGCGCGAAGTGACCGCCGACCAGCGGTTCCGAAGATTGGAGATAATAACATAACTAGACCTAATTAATAGTCTAAAAATGCTCGCTGAGACAGTAATAGGCCTATTTTATAAAAAATGATTGTCGCTTTTCGTACTGCAACTGCAGCTAGTGTTGAAGAGGTTTGTTGATCGACGTGGGCTCGTTAACATCTGTCGTCTGCTTTAGGCTGGAGAAAGTTAATGCTGCAAAAAATAATTATGCTTATTATGTCTTTTAATTTTCGTAGTTTACAGACTTCGCTTGCTCGTGTCTGCGGCGACAACGCTCGAAAGCGGGTTATGCGTAAGTTTTGTCCGTACCTACGTCCGTCCGTCCGTCTGTCCGTCGCACTCTTGCACGGTGACGAAGCAGCCAAGCCACCGTCGCACGTCAAAAACGGACTGCCACATGCATGCAGTGCTTTTGTAGGCATCTTCAAAAAACCCGGCAAGTCAATTTCTATGAAGTTCTACCTTGCATAGGCATATGTTTCTTCATCATTTTGCAGTAACATTTTGTTTAATTTTGTGATCGTAAAATTAATTTTTCCGCGACGTTCTTATTCATATGGCCTATTACATGCCTATCATGTGGTTCAGTGATTGGTTTATTAATTGATTGATTAATTAATTAATAAACCAATTAAACAATTGATGATTTTGCAGTCGTCATCGTCGTCGTCGTCAACTTCAGATCAGATCGCGAACTTGCGATCTCTGCTTGCTGTTGACGCATCTATTCGTCGAAACGTCTCTATACGGCGTCCGTCCACGGCCAAGCTGGAGTCCACCAGCTATGCACGGGACCGTCTGGGCGCCCTTGCCTCCAAACGACTGCCTCGGGCTCTCATCGTCGGCGTGAAGAAGGGAGGAACTCGCGCTCTGCTCGAATACCTCAAGCTTCACCCTGACGTACAAGCTGCGGGCCACGAGGTCCACTTCTTCGACCGATACTACCATCGAGGACTCGACTGGTACAGGTCGCTATTACACTGTTAAGTTAACTGCGCATGTAGGCAGTGGTGTAGCTAGGATCTGGATGTAAGGGGGAGAGCAATTAAGGAGTAAGGATCCCTCTTTCTACCAGGGAAAGGGTCTGGGGATGGGTCTGTTCTCTTTTAACAGAAAAGTTTTCATTTTTGTGCTAAAATGAAGTGTTTTGGTGCATTTTGGCAGTATTTTGAGTAACTGAGTAGGCTCCTAGTGGGGCTGGTTGTTTCTAGTGCCCCCTGCTTTATAGCTACGCCAGAGCATATAGGCTAATACTTCCGTCTTAAAAGTTATGTGCTACCCGGCGTTTTTGTCTGTTGGTTTTGTTAGTTTGTTTGTTTGGGAGCAAGATTACGCAAAAAGTTACAAGTGAAAACACTGATTTGGCTGAATTGTTCGGTGAAGGTCAGAGTTTGCCCATCTTAAGTGATTAAATTTTAGTGGTGATCCAAATCAGCATTTGGATGCAGGATAGGGTTGAATGATTCTTTACTATTGCCTTTGTCGAATACAGTGCTGCAACCTGGCGATCACAACGGGAAGAATGACATAGCGTTGGCGGGGTTTGCGCTGTTCGAGTGTCCTTCTGGTTGTCGCAGCCACTCGTGACACGTCTTGACTTTAAAACAGCATACCGACCAGTCGCAATAAACGAGGCGAAAGTCCTAAAATTTATAAAGAAATGATAACAACTTTTTGAGCAGTTGTATCGTGGGAGCCGCAAATTCAAACAAAGCCAGTGATTCTAGGAAATTTCTCAAGCCGCAGGTTGTTGATGAAATAAAAAATCAAACGTTATGCGAAACGTTGAGATGAAGTTTGTTAAAATTGTTTTTGTGTTATCGTTTCATATTTTAACTAGAAATACGTTCTGTGGAACGAGGTATCTGTCCCATTGCCACTCTATAATACCTAGCAGCTGCGTATAAGGGGGGTAGGTGCAAACAGGGCGCAATTATCTTTCACGGGGGCGAATTATAGTCTATTTTTGTCCCAAAATTCGTTGCCATGACAACATGGGTCAGAAGGGGAAAAATTTTAATGACATCGTCAGATAGCCCGGACCCGAAAATAAGGGGTAGTTGCAAACAGCGCGCAATTATCTTTTACGGGGACTGAGTTATACCGCTTTGAAATCTCCATTGGCTGTAATCCAAAATTTTGCAACTTTTGAATAATTGCTATGGCAACAGGGATCGTTAGGGGGTAAATTTAAATGATACCTTTAGATTGCCCGACCCCGAAAATAGGGGGTAGGTAAACACAGCGCGCAATTATCTTTTACGGGGACCGAGTTATACCGCTTTAAAGTCCCCATAAACCGTAAGGCATTTTTTTTAAATTGGGGTAAAATAGGGGAGCAAATATCAGATTTCTATCCCAAACAAACTCGATCTTACTTTTCGGGCCCCGAATCACTGTGCAAAATTTCATCAAAATCAAATCAAAATTGCTGCCGTAGGAGTGTTTACAGACGGACGGACAGAATGACAGAATGACACTAGAAATTTGGGGAAAAGCCCAACGTGAGTACGCCCGGCGCCCTAATTCCGACTGGGGGAAAATTAAATTTCCCAGGCATCAAAGTCACGTGGCCCGAACTGAAATGCATTGGCATACGTCGAACGCGCTTTGTCGACTTAAGGTAGGTCAACATTAGCGCTTATAACTTGGTTCCTAGTGGACGGAATTTTACAAAATTTTTTTTTGTTCAACGCCGAAAAAATCGCCCTCGTCAACGCCGTTTAGACTATGTCGTTGTCTTTATCGATTCCAGAGATATTTGCGCTCAAACTCGAAAGTTGTCGTAAATCGGACCGATTTTGGAACGAAAAATTTGATTTTGGTGGGTAAACAGACTGAAGTTCACACAATTTTTATTCAACGCGGAATTAACTGTATTTGATAACGCCGTTTACCGCTTGTCGATATCCCTACGCAGTTCAGGGATATTTGCGCTCAAAGTCGAAAGTTGTCGTAAAACGTACTAAATTTTGCGCGTTTTTTGCACTTCCAAATTTTAAGGGCGGCGGTGCCCCCTAAAAGTTGTACCCGCGTTATCACCCCCATCTAGCAGCACGTCACGTAGCAAAGTCTCATGAAGCTACTCCCTTTGGCTCCAAAAATACTTCGTCTAATACGCTACATTTTAAGCCAATTTTTGACCCCCCTTTGAAAAAAGTTGTAAGAAGGGCCCCCGTCCCCGGTGGGGGGTGCGCTACTAAAAATTGGTCATTCTCTAGCGCGTGTAAAAATTTCGGGGCGCAGCACCCCCTAGGAACCGAAATATGTTCTTCCGAAAAGTGTGCTTTGGGTGGGTACGATTCAACATCGAGATCTCCAAGGTCACTTTACCAAACTTCACCGGACTTGTTTCGCCTAACGCAGGAGGAATCGCGGTAGACGGAATAAAAATCCGATTTTGAATATCTTCATCCGTTTCGAAGATATTCGCCGCCGAACTTCGAATTCGTCTGAAATCGGGCTAAATTTCGCATGTTTTTGGCCCCTGAAATTTTTTGGGGGTGTGCCCCCCCCCCAAAATTTTGGACCGGCATTATAAAACTCGGTTTAATACTGACCAACGTGCAAAATTTCAAGCCGGTCGGCCCACGCATCTCGGAGATCTCGCGAGTGGAGAAAAATTTGTAGCAAAACATAAACAACCTAGAAATTTGGGGCAAAACCCAACGTGAGTCCGCCCGGCGCCCGAAGTCCGATTGGGGAAAATTAGGGAGGGGGTAAAAAAAGGGGGGGACAATTTCCCTGGCATCAAAGTCACGTGGCCCGAACTCAAATGCATTGCCATATGCCGAACGCGCATTGTCGACTTAGGGTAGGTCAACATGAACGTCTATAACTTTGTTTGTAGTGGACGGAATTTCACAATTTTTCTTGTTCAACGCCGAAATGATCGTACTCGTCAACGCCGTTTAGATTTTGTCGCTATCTTTATCCGTTCCAGAGACATTTGCGCTCAAAGTCGAAAGTTGTCGTGAATCGCACCGATTTTTGGACGTTTTTTGCCCTCCCAAAATTTAAGGGGGGCGGTGCCCCCAAAAGTTGTATTTGCGTTAACACCCCAACCTATAGCCGCGTTAAGTGCCAAAGTTTCGTCCCGCTACACCCCCTAACTCCGAAGTTATCAGCGCTCGTTTATTGCATTTTAAGCCAATTTCTGACTTCCTTTTGAAAAAAAATTGTAAGGGGGCCCCCGTCCCCGGTGGGGGGTGCGCTAGTAAGACTTGGTCATTTTCTAGCACGTTAAAAATTTGGGGGCGCAGCACCCGCTAAGGGCCGAAATATGGTCTTCAAAATAATGCGACTTACAGTAGGTCAACATGAGCGCTTATAACTTGGTTCGTAGTGGACGGAATTTCACAAAAATTTTTTTGTTCAACGCCCAATTAACCTTATTCGATAACGCCGTTTACCTCTTGTCGATATCTTTATCCAGTTTAGAGATATTTGCGGTCAAACTCGAAAGTTGTCATTAAACGTACTAAATTTTGAATGTTTTGTGCCCTGCCAAATTTTAAGGGGGGCGGTGCCCCCAAATGTTGTACCGGCGTTAACACCCCGACCTAAAGACACGTCAAGTGCCAAAGTTTCATCGCGTCACACCGGCTAACTCCGATGTTATAAGCGCTCCTTTATTGCATTTTAAGCCAATTTTTGACCCCCCATTGAAAAAAGTTGTAACGGGGGCCTCCGTCCCCAGTGGCGGGTGCGCTAGTAAGACTTGGTCATTTTTTTTGTTCAACGACGAAAAGATCGTTTTCGTCAACGCCGTTTTGATTTTGTCGCTATCTTCATCGCTTCCAGAGATATTTGCGCTCAAACTCAAAAGTTGTCGTAAATCGCACCGATTTTTGCCTTTTTTTGCCCTGCCAAATTTTAAGGGGGGGCGGTGCCTTCAAAAGTTGTACTTGCGTTAACACCCCCACCTAGAGGCACGTCAAGTGCCAAAGTTTCGTCGGGCTACACCCCCTAACTCAGAAGTTATAATGGCTGATTTATTCCATTTTAAGCCAATTTTTGACCCCCCTTTGAAAAAAGTTGTAAGGGGGCCCCCGTCCCCGGTGGCGGGTGCGCTAGTAAGACTTGGTCATTCTCTAGCGCGTGTAAAAATTTGGGGCGCAGCACCCCCTAGGGGCCGAAATATGGTCTTCCGAAAAATGTGCTTTCGGTGGGTTTTATTCAACATCGAGATCTTCAAGGTTACTAGACCAAACTTCACAGGACTTGTTTCGCCTAACGCGGGAGAAATCGATGTCGAACAAGTAACTCACCGATTTTGAATATCTTCATCCTTTCCGGAGAAATTGGCTGCCAAACTTTAAAGTCGACCAAAATTGGGCCAAATTTTGCATGTTTTTGGCCCCTAAAAATTTTTTTGAAAGGCTCCCCCAAAATTTCGGCCCGGGATTATAAAATTGAACATACTAAGGAGCATCGTGCAAAATTTTGCGGCGATCCGCCCACTGAGCTCGGAGATTACGCGAGGGGAAAAAAAGAAAACTAGAAATTTGGGGCAAAGCCCAACGTGAGTCCGCCCGGCGCTCTAAGTCCGATTGGGGGAAATTAGGGGGGGGGTAAAGATGGTGGGAAAAGAATTTCCCCGACATCAAAGTCACGTGGCCCGAACTTGAATGCATTGGCATACGCCGAACGCGCATTGTCGACTAAGGGTAAGTCAACATTAGCGCTTATAACTTGGTTCGTGGTGGACGGAATTTCACAAAAAATTTTTTGTTTAACGCCGAAAGGATCGCCCTCGTCAACGCCGTTTAGATTATGTCGTTATCTTCATCGATTACAGAGATATTTGCGCTAAAACTCAAAAGTTGTCGTAAATCGCACCGATTTTTGAACGTTTTTTGCCTTCCCAAATCTTAAGGGGGGCGGTGCCCCCAAAATTTGTGCTTGCGTTAACACCACAATATAGAGACACGTCAAGTGCCAATGTTTCGTCGAGCTACACCCCTTAACTCCGAAGTTATAAGCGCTAATTTATTACATTTTAAGCCAATTTTTGACCCCCTTTTGAAAAAAAGTTGTAAGAAGGGCCCCCGGTCCCGGTGAGGAGTGCGCTAGTAAGACTTGGTCATTCTCTAGCGCGTGTAAAAATTTGGGGGCGCAGCACCCCCTAGGGGCCGAAATATGGTCTTCCGAAAAATGCGACTTAGGGTAAGTCAACATTATCGCTTATAACTTGGTTCGTAGTGGAGGGAATTTCACAAAATTTTTTTTTCAACGCGGAATTAACCGTATTTGATAACGCCGTTTAGGTTATGTCGATATCTCTATCCAGTTTAGAGATATTCGCGGTCAAACTCGAAAGTTGTCGTAAAACGTAGTGAATTTTGGACGTTTTTTGCCCTCCCAAATTTTAAGGGGGGCGGTGCCCCCCAATTTCGTACCTGCCTTAACACCCCAACCTAGAACCGCGTCAAGTGCCAAAGTTTCGTCGAGCTACACCCCTTAACTCCGAAGTTATAAGCGATAATTTATTGCATTTTAAGCCAATTTTTGACCCCCTTTGAAAAAAGTTGTAAGGGGGCATCCGTCCCCGGCGGGAAGTGCGCTAGTAAGACTTGGTCATTCTCTAGCGCGTGTAAAAATTTGGGGCGCAGCACCCTTTAGGAGCCGAAATACGTTCTTCCGAAAATTGCGCTTTCGGTGGGTAGAAACTCACATCTAGATCTCCAAGGTTACTAGACCGATCTTCACCGGACTTGTTTCGCCTAACGCGGGAGGAATCGCTGTCGAACGAGTAAGTCACCGATTTTGTATATCTTCATCTGTTCCGGAGATATTCGCCGCCAAACTTCGAAGTCGACCGAAATCGGGCCAAATTTTGCATGTTTTGGCCCCTAAAAATTTTTTTGAGAGGCTCGCCCAAAATTTTGGACCGGGATTATAAAACTGAACATACTTAGGAGCATCGTGCAAAATTTCGCGGCGATCGGCCCACGGAGCTCGGAGATTACGCGAGGTGAACAAAGAACTAGAAATTTGGGGCAAAGCCCAACGTGAGTCCGCCCGGCGCCCTAAGTCTGATTGGGAAAATTAGGGACGGGGGGTAAAGAGGGGAAGCAGAATTTCCCCGGCATCAAAGTCACGTGGCCCGAACTCAAATGCATTGTCATACGCAGAACGCCCTTTGTCGATTTAGGGTAGGTCAACATTAGCGCTTACAATTTGGTTCCTAGTGGACTGAATTTCACAAAAATTTTTTTTGTTCAACGCCAAAAGGATCGCTCTCGTCAACGCCGTTTAGATTATGTCGCTATCTTTATCCACTCAAGAAATATTTGCGCTCAAACTCGAAAGTTGTCGTAAATCGCACTGATTTTTGAACGTTTTTTGCCCTCCCAAATTTTAAGGGAGGCGCTGTCCCCAAAATTTGTACTTGCGTTAACACCCCGACATAGAGGCACGTCAAGTGCCAAAGTTTCGTCGGGCTATACTCCCTAACTCCGAAGTTATAAGCGCTAATTTATTACATTTTAAGCCAATTTTTGACCCCCCTTTGAAAAAAAAGTGTAAGGGGGGCGCCGTCCCCGATGGGGTTTGCGCTAGTAAGACTTGGTCATTCTCTAGCTCGTGTAAAAATTTGGGGCGCAGCACCTCCTAGGGGCCGAAATATGGTCTTCCGAAAAATGCGCTTAGGGTATGTCAACATGAGCGCCTATAACTTTGTTCGTAGTGGACGGAATTTTACAAAGATTTTTTAGTTCAACGCCGAAAGGATCGTACTTGTCAACGCCGTTTAGATTGTGTCGCTATTTTCATCGGTTTCAAAGATATTCGCGGTCAAACTCGAAAGTTGTCGTAAAACGTACTAAATTTTGGACGTTTTATGCCCTCCCAAATTTTAACGAGGGCGGTGCTCCCAAATTTCGTACTGCCTTAACACCCCAACCTAGAGCCGCGTCAAGTGCCAAAGTTTCGTCGGGCTACACCCCCTAACTCCGAAGTTATAAGCGCTCATTTATTGCATTTTAAGCCAATTTTTGACTCCCCTTTGAAATAAGTTGTAAAGGGGGCCTCCGTCCCCGGTGGGGGGTGCGCTAGTAAGACTTGGTGATTCTCTAGCGCGTGTAAAAATTTGGGGCGCAGCACCTCCTAGGGGCCGAAATATGATCTTCCAAAAATGCGCTTAAGGTATGTCAACATGAGCGCCTATAACTTTGTTCGTAGTGGACTGAATTTTACAAAGATTTTTTAGTTCAACGCCGAAAGGATCGTACTTGTCAACGCCGTTTAGATTGTGTCGCTATCTTCATCGGTTTCAAAGATATTCGTGGTCAAACTCGAAAGTTGTCGTAAAACGTACTAAATTTTGGACGTTTTATGCCCTCCCAAATTTTAACAAGGGCGGTGCTCCCAAATTACGTACTGCCTTAACATCCCAACCTAGAGCCGCGTCAAGTGCCAAAGTTTCGTCGGGCTACACCCCCTAACTCCGAAGTTATAAGCGCTCATTTATTGCATTTTAAGCCAATTTTTGACTCCCCTTTGAAATAAGTTGTAAGGGGGGCCTCCGTCTCCGGTGGGGGGTGCGCTAGTAAGACTTGGTGATTCTCTAGCGCGTGTAAAAATTTGGGGCGCAGCACCCTCTAGGGGCCAAAATATGGTATTCCGAAAAATGCGTTTTCGGTGGGTACAAACTCACATCTAGATCTCCAAGGTTACTGGACCGATCTTCACCGGACTTGTTTCGTCTAACGCGGGATGAAGCGCTGTCGAACGAGTAACTCACCGATTTTGAATATCTTCATCCGTTCCGGAGATAAACGATTTTTGAACGTTTTTTGCTCTCCCAAATTTTAAGGGGGCGGTGCCCCCAAAAGTTGTACTTGCGTTAACACTCCCACCTAGAGGCACGACAAGTGCCAAAGTTTCGTCGGGCTACACCCCCTAACTCAGAAGTTATAATGGCTGATTTATTCCATTTTAAGCCAATTTTTGACCCCCCTTTGAAAAAAGTTGTAAGGGGGCCCTCGTCCCCGGTGGGGTTTGCGCTAGTAAGACTTGGTCATTCTCTAGCGCGTGTAAAAATTTTGGGGCGCAGCACCCCCTAGGGCCAAAATATGGT
>Ga0209367_1011125_pt1 | contig 11971 bp, 9 predicted proteins | sample WorMetLIZISLAND2_FD_187412 | JGI IMG/M metagenome (GOLD analysis project Ga0209367, IMG submission 187412) | Marine gutless worms symbiont microbial communities from Max Planck institute for Marine Microbiology, Germany - Olavius geniculatus... ... | reverse complement strand
ACTTTAGCGTCCGGCTGTAGTACCCCGCAGGTGTACAACGTAAATTGGGTTGTACCCCCTGCGTGGTACATCCCGCAAAAGTGGTGGGGACATGTCCCTCCCAGCTCCTATGGTGGCGCCGCCCTTGGTCGATCGTCTATAAGACTGCATGGTCTCAAGCTTAGAGCTAGCTCAAGACCTGCGACGGAGATGCGTCACTCAGAACCTGATCGATCTGACTTTCAGCAAGTTTTTAGCAACAAAGAAAACAAAGGAATTTGGTTTACTCAGATATTGACCTGGTTTGGCTCTTAATTGATGGACTTATTCGCAATCTTTATTGTTTTAATTGTTCCGTGTCGTCTTTGATTATGCGGTGCGATGCCTGCGTGTGCTTGCAGTACGAGACTGAGTTGGCGATGACGTCGGCCTACTCGTCGATGGACGCTGGAGTCGTGTCGAGTCTGAGCCAGTATGACATGCACTCGGCTGCGGCTGCTGCGGCGGCGGCAGGTAGATCCATGATGTTGCATTCACCTCCACCTCACTTCACCCAGCAACCACCACCACCGGCACCCGCCCCGCCGCCACCGGCAGGCTCTCACCGACAGTCACCGTCAACCCCGCTCAACTCAGCCGCAGCCTACCACAGCGCCGCCGCCGCGCAATTGACCGGCTACGGAGCACCTGGTCCGGCCGGCGGTGCGGCTGGCTACGGCGTGGCGGCCGCGTCAACGCCGGGCGTTAGTCCTGGAGCCGCCGGGACGCCGTCCACCGACGCGCCGGCAAAACGTGACCGAGACTCTATCTACGGGTTTGTTGTAGTCTTGCATGACCGATTCGGTCCTACTTTCGGTTTTGGTCAGACTGAAAATAACGTAGGCTTAATACATTTGGGCTCAACCGAAACCGAAAGTAAATAGTGTCTCGACTTATTGTCGCACATGATAAACAGTAAACTGATCGATGTATACTATAGCGGAAGAGCAAGAGTAAATATTTTTGCATAACAAATATCAACTTATACTCGCATTAAGTGTTAAGCTAAAGAGCTGCATCTTTATTGGCCTACAGTTTAGTGCAGTGTATTTGGTCTAAATTCTCCGAGTAGTTGAAATCAAAATCCGAACGTTATGGGCCAAAACAGCAGGACATTTCGACTATTGCCGCTGGCTTTGTCAGCTTTTGCTGTCTGCCGTAGGCCCCTACTTTCGCTTGAAAACATTCGATCATGCTTCTACCAGAAATGCTGTGAACAGCTAAAATTGACCACATTCGTTTTCGGCTAGCAGCTGCAGCAAAGTAGCAACTTTACCTAATGAAGCTATTATGTGGGTTAAATATACGTTTATGTGTGTACTTGTACAGTCACCCGTTGTTCCCGCTGTTGGCGCTGGTCTTTGAGAAGTGTGAGTTGGCGACGTGCACTCCGCGTGAGGTCGGTCTACCGGGCGCTGACGTCTGCTCTTCAGACTCGTTCAGTGAAGACATCCGCGTCTTTGCCAACCAGGTCTGTTCTTACTTCGCCAATTTCCAGCACCGTATACGTTATGTGCAACGCATTCCGAGCAATAGGAAACAACATGTTTACTAATGTATTTTGCGTCAGCATTGAAGAGAAAAGTATAAAGTTTAGCCTACGTCAGTATAGGCTACTTTTTTCCACAATGGCTGCCAGCGAGCTTTTACGATGCACTTCTGTTCAGCTTTTTTTGTATATCTAACTGTGCATATCGCTGCAATAAATCAATCTACGAATCTATAAATCAATAAACAGCCATTCCAGTTACTTGCTTACAAAAATCAAAAAAGTATTTAGTAAACAAAATGTTTATATATTAATGAGGCATATTATAATTGACTAGATGGTCGTATATATACGACGTCTACTGGTTTTCTTGGAATAATTATTATAGTTTGTACCAAAAACCTGTCGAATTCTTGATTTTACAAAATCGGTAATGGAAATCCTGTGTCGAGACGGGTCGGACTACGGAATATTCAGGCCCGTGTACACGTCTGATTATTACCAAAAACCACGTGCACTGCGCGGGCATTGCGTATGGATATTGTTCGCGGCAGCGCTGCTGCTGCTGCTGCAGCTTCGTGCTGCGTCAATCGTATCACTTGTAACGCATCATAGCATTCAAAAGATAACGTGGGTGAGGGGGTGAAGGGAAAAAGGAGGGGAGAGGGTATACACAAACATTGTCGTGCGTGCGGTGCGCTCGGCTTGTATGGAGGGAGCTGCTAGGAACAATTGTCCTAAAAGCGGTCGTCGCTGTAGGCTGCGTGTTTACATGTCGTCCGTTGTGTGGCCGATGATGGATGATGCAATAAAATATGACGTGTATTCGCGATCAGCTTCTGCAGCAGCGCCTGCCTGGATGCCTGGTGCTTGTTCGGCGTGCCTGGCTTAATGACGTCGTCTTTGTCTCTCGCCTGCCCGCCCGCCCGCTTCCACGACTGTAGGCCTAATGGACCGTGTTTTGGCCGCATTGCACTTGCGTTTTTATGCTATTGTTGGAGTATACAGGCCACGTTACAATTACACGTTTTGCTCGTTGGTCTGTCCGTCTGTCCATCCGTCTGTATCTCCCGTGCGGGCTCCTGACTCGAAAAGAAAAAAAACACGTAGAAAAAAATCGAAATTGGTTTGAACATTTTATAGGGCATAAGAAATTGGCGTTCCTACTCTAACTTTTGGATAAAAAGATTTAAGGTCAAGGTTACTGGACGTCACAAACCTGATGAAAAGGATGCACGTTCGCTTAGTCACGGTTCGTGCATCCGACAACCTTATTTGACTATCAACGTCTGAGACGCTCGGCATCCGGAAGGACGACCGCATTATCACGTCGGCACTCTTACTATGTCTAGACGGACAGCCATGTGCTAGGTAAAGCAAATAAATGCTAAAAGAGCGAATATGTGAATTTACTGCGTCTATTCCACCGTCGCGTATACTGCTTCTCTCCACCGTTTTGCATGGAGTGGTATATCGCGTCGCTGACTTCACGTGCATGCGCATGCTTAGCTATACCACTTCAGACACTGGTTTAACGTCCCGTACTGCATGGTGTTTACAGGTGAAACTGGAGAAGCCGTACTTCGTGGCAAATCACGAACTGGACAGTTTGGTGAGTTTGTGTGTTTATCATATTTTGCACTTAACATGTCCCAACTATAGCGCCACTGCACGAGACTTGGGACTTCCCATTTTAAGTTTATCCTCCCCATTTGACCCGTATTTTGCACAACTGTCTTTATTACACATTGCGTACGTGTCCTAAGCCAGAATAAATTACGTCCTCCCAGAATAAATCCCCTGTAAACATTACGCATTGTCGTGCCGCTAGGTGTCTATAACGCGTTCCCGCGTCATAGGTGGTTTCGCTTCCGTGGAAACGGCGACCGACCGACCGGTTATTAACGCGAGTGCATCTTCGTTCGCTGATACGCGATCTGCGGTCGGTCAGTGATATTATGACACTCAGTATCGAGTTGTCGTGTTAACTCTGACACGTTATCACCCATAGCGTGGCGTCTCCGGCGCTTAATCTATTAGTTCCGTCCGTCCGTCCGTTCTCGGCACCTAGTCGAGACGAGACCGTGTAAACGTGTCGCTTATCCGCCAGCTATCACCATCAGCAGTGCTCGCTGGCTGGCTGGCTGCTAGCTGCACAGCATCCTGTTACACCAGCATCTGCAGCTGGCCCGCCCGCCTCCCTATAACCAACCGCACGGTACGTCACCACGGCGTGCCAGTAGTGCTGAGCTGTTTCGTGAAGTTCGCTCTTGTCGGGGTCGATTCGCGCGTATTCGGAGTTCGTAGCTTTTTCGCTTTCTTCTTTTTACGCGCGAGAGCTAGCATAGCTATAGCGCGTATTAGCTACGATAATTTTGTCCGTCTTTTTGTTCGTCTGTCCGTCTGTTCGTCACGACCCGGTACCGATTCAAGCTCAGGTGAGATAGAGACTTCGGGTTTTTATCGTAAGATAACCTAGAGTCTCTAGTATTTCGTGACAAAATTTCATGCCGCTGGGTTAACGGCGTTCTTACGAAAGAGGGGGCGAAAGAGGGCACCCCCACTAAAAACACGTAATTTTACCGATATTGGCTCGACTCGCGTAAAAATGGTTGCAGATAGGCACAGACATGCTGCTTATCGTAACAAGCACCGGCAACGAGCTTTTCAGTAATGTTAACATCGATGACCTTGAATGACATTGAGCCCCCAAAATATGTGGTTTTAGTGAACTTTTCGCGATTTGGCTGGAGATAGACCAAGGCCACCTGCGTATGATATTTTTGGCATTGAATGTAGATTTTAGCAGTCCAAGTCCCGACCTCTTGCGTTTAAGGAGGCCTGCGCACGCGGGTGTCAAAAAGGGTGTCCCCCTAAATATGGTTATTTTTCCGCTATTGGCTTGTTTAACGTGAAAACGGTTGCAGATAGGCGCGGACATTCTGCTTATCAACAAGCACTGGTGACGTGCTTTTTAGTGGTATTAACATCTATGATTTTGAATGACCCTGAACCCCCAAAATAAAGGCTTTAATGATTTTTTTGCGATTTTGGGCTGCAGAAGAGTGAATTGCGACGAAATGGATGAAGATAGACTAAGACTACCTGCGAACAGGAACTGCTATAAGCTCTCCCGCGTCTCATGAGCATTAGCTCAGATTTTTTGTTTTAACCGTGAGGATTGACGAACTTATGAAGATCGAGATGCCTGGCGTGAATTTTGGTCTCTTGCGTTGATTCAGAACCACCCGAATGTAGAGAAAGAGGGGAAAGAGAAAGATTATTAAAGCAGCTTGTCGTTCCATACTGCATCGATTATCGGTTAGAAATTTGTTTCGGCCCATCACTAATAGTGAGCCTGGCTGTGCCGCCAGAGGCGACTAGTGACACTGATTGCGCCCGGCCTCGCTAGTAATTGCTTCAGCGCCGCAGCCGGCGGCGGCATTAAATTAAACGCGTATTTCGACTGCTCAAGCTGCAGCCTTGCCTAAACTGTGGCATATGGTCCTTACCATGCAGAGGCGCAGAAGGCATTGATCAAACGTACTACTTGCGCCCCTGGACTTCTAGGTTTTCTAGGACCACTTCTGGAAGAGTACCAATACCAGATTTTAGCGGGCGGAGCAGGGGGCGTGGAGCAAAAAGCACTAACATTCATTTTGTCGACTCGCGGCTAAACTACCTTCATTTCTGAAGCCTGTATGACCATCTAACTTTTGCATAGGCTTATTACCCCACCCGTACTTTCTGTTTAAGGCGTAATTCTTTATTTGCATAATAATGGCACTCATCTGCCAAGTGTAGGCCTAAAGCGAGAAATGGCTATTTATGTTTGTTGACCCCCATCTCTTTTAAGCCTAACTGGCGCAACTGGACGATTTGCATAAGACGTCATGACTCGCCGGAACGACGAACATGACGAAAGGAACAGACTTGTCTGAATAAAGACCTTTATTATACACTGTGTGACTATACCGCGTTTCAATCCACATATGCATGGTTTTGGACCGACTGCTCGCTGCATTCTGCATTGCTGATGGGTTTAATTCGATCATGAACGTACAGTGTAATGACAAATCCATCTATGCATGCGTAACGTATTTTAAATATTTTACAATTTATCAAAATTTTGAAAGACCGCATAATGTGGTGCAGAGTTAAGTACCGTACTCAATCCAACGCTAGTGCTGTAGTATCAGAAGTACGCGTGTTTCTGTCTGAAACTTCCTGTGGGCGCATATGCCTGGGCCTATGCTCGTCAGCAGAACAAGACTGCAAAGGACAGCAGCAGTTCTGTGCATAGTTTGTACGATGAGAAAGGATAAGCGCTTGCCGTTGCATGCGGATTCTCTCCGACCGTCTTGCAGTGGAGTAAGCTGGACGTCAGCCAGTTGCAAGTCACCGTTCGATCGATCCGTCCCTGGCTTCAGTCAATACTTTTCACTGCATGCCACGTCCGTCTAGTCTTCAGCGATATATTCATTATTCATTGCCCGTGACACCGACCTTTCTCCTTCTGTCTGTCTATCTGTATATATGGCCTGTGTGGTGTATTTTCTCGTCTCAGTCTTTCCATAGCCGCGGAGCGGGGGGGGGGGTAGGTTGCAGGTTAGAAAATTTTCTTTCACGCGACGTTTACAGTCTTCAGAAGTCGCATACATCTAGGCCTAACCATCATCACCATAATCTTCATTTTCTTTACCAAAAATTGAATTGCGTGCATGATCTACAGCAAAATAGGCTTGCACGGCGCAGGGTGATTAGTGAAAGTTGTTCTGAGAAGTACAAGGTGAATATTTCAGACAGTTTTGTGCACGCATGTTTTCGACTTCTGTTTATAAGGGCCACTTTTTCACAAGCTTATAATTTTGTGAGGTTTATCCTAGTTAGAACTTTTGAGACTACTTGTTAAACTGCATTAACTAACATCAGTTGCAGCACTAAAGTATTCCTACCTAATGCTGTATCGGTGTATCAACTTAATCAATATTTTCCCTGCAGTTTACATGTTCAGTTGTTTTTTGACTGCATCCACTTACCATATCTTTTTGCTTCACATCGCTATCACGTCACGTTGACACACATTAATTAAACTGCTTGAACGTAATTTATGGCTGCTATTTATTATTAGCAACTGTGTAGATTCCAATCGGTTTGTTTTAAACTGTGTTCAGATGGTTCAGGCAATTCAAGTGTTGCGATTTCACCTGCTGGAGCTTGAAAAGGTGTGTTTTTATCAAGTTAATACAATTTGTTTATTCTATGCTGAAACACCATGCATGCTTAACTTACACACACTTAGTACAGTAAAAAATATGCGAACATATTAGTCAGTGTTTTGTGCAATAATCATAATGCAGTAAAACAGATCACAAAAACAGGTCACACCATTATGCAGTTGCAGTCATGTAATTGTCTGCCCCCAAGACTGTTGGTACTGTTATAGGGATTAGGGCATATGACACGAGCAAGGTAGGAAATAATAGAAAAACCTAAAGTCGCCATTTTTCTGTACAAGCGCTTAGTAATAATAAGAATCGTCGTCATCGATTTAGTTTTGTTTTCATTTTACAGATTTTAACAGACGTCATTAGCGAGGCCTGCGGTGTTCGATCGTCAAAAATCTGCAGATAGAAATGTTCTCAGAAATGCATATCCAGTTCGGCTTTAGGTAGACTAAGGGCATCGTTCCCATATCTTAGACGGACACACTGGGACCTTCTGTATATATGTCGGTGAAAGACGACTGGGGCGGGACGGTTGACATATGTGTCCCGTGTGCTATGGGTCGGCATGCCTCTTGAGAGATGGTCAAGTTTATATAGACCCATGACGGGTGCCAAGTCGACTATCTTCTGATATTTCGATATTCCACCGAGAAGCCATCATGGGCTCAACTGTTCCAGCGTCTTCATTATGGCGGCTAAAACTGCATAACAACGGAACTGGAACTTGAACTAAAACGGAAACTGCAACGCAGAGCTGGTGATAAAATTTTGCCCTTTAACTCTGTTGTGTTAATACGTCGCATGGCAAATTACCATGGCTTTAAACTGATCAGTTCTAAGCGTGATGCGTTAGAATTTTGGAATTGAAATTCTCCCCACACTGTGCCAGTTTTCCTCAAAAGTTTTTTTGTGATCAAAAAGTTACTATAATTATTGTAGCGTCAAAATTGACTATCCTGAGTGCTGAACATGTTGGAAACTCTGATCGTTTGGATCTGTGCCCCAAACCCCACAGAATGAGATTACAATGCTCCTTTTTACTGGTGGCAAAAAGCTGGCTTCACAATTTTGAACCACGGTGAACCATGGGTTTAAGGGTCTACATCGTTTCCAATAGACTGACAGGTGCAGAACAAAGGACGCTGTATACCTTATCCCGAAGAATCCCACGACGTTTTCCGCCCTCGGCTTCGATATTCGATTATTCATCCCGAAGCTGTGGCCTATCGGAAGCACGCAAGCCTCGTTCCCCAATGGTCTTCACCAGCCAATGCTCTGAGGACATAGATAACAAGAGGGATCAAGGAAGACGTGCATGATAGAGGTGAGTGGAAATGGTTCCAAGTTTCAATTTGCTTTCATTTTTATATTGCCATTCCCATTTCCCATTTAATTTCAGGTTTTTTTCACATTATTTTCACTTTCACTGACAGTTCCCATTCACTTTTTATCGCTTTCGGTAAAGGGAACCGAATACAGACTAGTGTCAGCAGACATCAGGACGTTTAGCCTGTCCCGATGTCTGCTTGTGTATGACATGTGGAGGTGATGGTAAGCCATCATGTACACACACACACAGAACGACGGACAGAACGACCAATCTCTTAATCTCCTCCAGTGTTCACTACGTTCACCTTGGCGGAGATAATTAGTCCGCCCAGAAACGATAGTTTTCGGGAGGACTTATGTTCTGATGGCATTTATTTTTTCCTTGCGTAATCTCCGAGCTCCGTCGGCCGATCGGCGCGAAAATTTGCACGATACTCGGAGCTGCGTTCAATTTTATAATCCCGGTCCAAAATTTTGATGGAGCCTCCTTAAAAATGTAGGGGCCAAAAACATGCAAAATTTGCCCGATTTCGTCAACTTCAATGTTAAAAATAAATAGCCACAGTATTTTAACTGTGCTAAGGTAGCATAATCATTTGTCTATTAATTGTAGACTAGAATAAATGAAAGAATGAGACTTTTACTGTCACATAAAATAAAATATAATTTTTTCTATGTAGGTGAAGAAGCCTATATATTTCTTAGCTACGAGAGGAATGTGAGCCCTCTAAATTGTCCCTAATCGGACTTATGGCGCCGGGCGGACTCACGTTGGGCTTTGCCCCAAATTTCTAGTTAGTTATGATCATAAAATACATTGCATGTATAGGGTGCTTGTGTTGTGCTAGGTGCACGAGCTGTGCGACAACTTCTGTCAGCGCTACATCAACTGTCTGAAGGGCAAGATGCCGATGGACCTTGTGATCGAAGAGACAGACTCGCTGCCGCCGATGCAGGCGCAAGCAACCATGCCGCCCGGGTACAGACCAGGGGGAGGTCGACCGTCACTGAGTCCTCGACTGTCACCGGTCAGCAACAGTGACCACCACGCCACTCCATCAGCTCTCTGCACCGATCAGGTCTGACTAATTCTGTGTGTGCGTTAAAAAGGTAGTGCATAGCTCTTTATGGGAAACCCATCGCAGAGCTACAGAGCATCACCTACGGAATGGGATCACAGGGTGTCACCTGCCACCCGACGCTGGTGAACGCGTCCCGCCCTTTACCCCATATAAGCCGGTATTCGATTGGCCTACCCCGGAGGGATGGAGAGCTGAGTTAACTTGACCTTGGTGTCAGTTGTGTACCTGGATGATTTAACTGGCTCCAGACAATCACCCATCGAAGTAGTAGCCATTTGATAGCGACTCGACCGGGATTTGAACCCATACACGGTGTCTCTGATTTGTGATGGGACATCACCGCGAACATGTGAGTTTAGAGCTTGGACTGAAGGAGCGAGCGGTTCTCGGTCGACTCGAGAGATAATAACGCGTATAAAATGCATGAATAATTAGTCTGCCGCTGTGTTCAATGTTAGAGTGTACTAGAAAACTATAGGCACCCATGAGCGAATAGTTAATGCAGTAGATGCGGCATTTCTCAAAGCTGCTTAGCAGTCCTATTATGTCGTTTTGGCGCATGCGCGGTGACTTGCACGAGATGTTTTGGGATACTGCAAAAAAACCTCCATCACATGCCCCTCACGGGCTAAAGTAAGCGATGTGCCAATTTTCAGGTCACGGAGATAGGGAAGCGTGGCATGAACTTTGGTCGCTTGCGTCAGAGGTCAAGGTTAGGGTTTATATAGAGTTGTAGTTGTGTAGTATAGTCTATATCTAGGCGGACGGCCGTATAATACGTCGGCACTGGGCTGACGTATTTTTTTCTGATTATATATTGTGTCATAAGTTTGGTTTTGCGGTGGGGTTTGTGGCCCGTTCATTTGTTGTAAGCAGCGTCCCAATCGTCAGTCATTGAGGCATGCTGCTGTTCTGGCGGTCATGCATCGCTAACCCGACCGACCGACGACCGACCGACCAAGCCAATCTCTGCAATCAGCGTTCTGCTTCAACGGCGCCTGTAATAACCACTCCGCCGCCGTTCGCCAAAATGGTTCTGACGGGATACATGGGGTAGATCTACAGGGGGTCCCTTCTCTCCTTGCCCCTTCGATTTCCAGTGAACGCTGTAGGTCGGCGGGTTGACTGCCAGATGACGTGCAGCGAAACCGGAGATCACGACGAGGTCGATGACGGTATAGCCCCGTGCGGGATACTCTGGTCATTAGGACATGGCATAAAATGGGACGCTTTGGTGGCGAGTAAAAAGGTTAAAGGTGTGCGTAGCTGCCCATGGAAATCTATTTCAGAGTTATACGGAGTTTCATGTGCCATACAAGATCGCACAGGTGAACGCTCCCGCCTTAACCTTACCCAAACAGGCAGGTAGTCGACTTATCTTTCCCGGACGGATGAAAGGTTGAGTTGATCTCGGTGGTCGGTTAGTGGTTATTATATCGAAGTAGTTTTTTTGCCCGCAAATAGTAACTGCATAGTCAGGTTTGAAATTTGCATTATACGGCAAGCCGGGAGTGGAGGATTAGAGACCGCGTCTTGATTTGGCATAATGTCATGAAGTTGAACTCTGTCAGGTAACAACATATTTCGCCGTTCATCGTGCATGCCCCTAGTTACTGGGTTAGAGAAACATGCGGTTTTACCGTGTTGACCGAGGGATGTGCATGGTTGAATTACTAGGAATACAGGATGTAGTCTGGAACCAGAATTGAAGCATCACCGTGTAGCACGGTAGTGCGTAACACTGTTGTAAGGGCGACTATCAAAGTCAATGGGAAGCTCTAGATTTTGAGCACCTGTAGCTCCTAAACCCCTGAATCAATCGACTTAAAATTTGTCTTGGATGATTACGTCGGCCATGTGACCCACCTGCCAAAATGGTACAATCGGCCCAGCAGGGTCTGCGCGGCAAAGAGGTAAAATATAATGTTCAAAAATGGGTTCTTTCTTTTTTTTCTTTTTTTTCTTTCTTTCTTTCTTTTTTTATACTTTTCCTGCCAAGCTCTGGAGAACACATTTTTGGGAGTATCGTCGTATTTTTTTGCACTGTATGACGTGTTACGGTGAGGATTGATTTCCTAGGGGGTCTCAACATTCATCTTTAATATTTTTTCCTTCTAATCCCCAAAAAACTACAAATTTTTGGCCCATTTTCGGACTTAGAAAAATAACACTGATAATGCTTAGCAGTGGAGATGCTGATCTACAAACTATCTTTAATCGTCATCGTAGCCCCACCAAAGTGGCATAGTAAAGAGGCAATGTGGCCTCGGGAATTCCAATTATGCGGTCATTTTGGACCCCTTGCCTACAGGTTACGTGACGCGGCGCATGCGCAGTGAACTTTTGGCCTTTAACATGGGCAAATGCAAGTTTGAGGCTTTATATCTCCCTAACTGTGCAAGTTAGACGCATGGTTACAATGGACCACCAATAGGAAACCACATATGCCGAGTCGAATGGTCATGTGACCGATGACGTCACGTGACCCCAAAAGGTCAAAGTCGTGACCCCATTATCTTTGAGGCGCCATATCTTCGTAACGGTGCAAGATAGACGCATGGTCACAATGGACCACCTATAGGAAGTCATTCACCGCGAGTCAAGTGGTCACGTGATTGGTTTGGGTCACATTATTGCTTTTAGATCACAAATTCACAATTGAATTTGCTAATAAGACAGCAAATATTAAATATAAAAACTTACCAGTTTACGTTACTGTGTAAGGGCGGCTGAGTCACACATCCAAAACAGCGAAAATTATTTTACTAGGACACAGAGTGATAGAACGACAAACTGGCTGCCCTTACAAACCATGTGACGTGACC
>Ga0209367_1011124_pt1 | contig 11972 bp, 6 predicted proteins | sample WorMetLIZISLAND2_FD_187412 | JGI IMG/M metagenome (GOLD analysis project Ga0209367, IMG submission 187412) | Marine gutless worms symbiont microbial communities from Max Planck institute for Marine Microbiology, Germany - Olavius geniculatus... ... | reverse complement strand
GCTTTTCCATAAATTCAAAGGGGGTCACCCCGAACGAAGGCGCCAAATGAGAGGGGGTGGGCAAAATTTGTGATTTTTGCCAATAAGTCGCTATATCTCAGTAACGGGCCTAGGTTACTATTAATCACTACTAGGAAGTCGTACACTGGCTCACGATTGGCGCCGAATTCAATGACCTTGAACGCCAAAATAGGGGGTTCTATGGTTTTTTTGGCGATTTCAGGCTGCGACACAAGTCTATATCATTCACAAGGTGGCGCCACAGAACTATCGTTGTGTGCATTTCGGCATGACTGTAATAAAGGTGTTGTATTTTATCCCAAATTCCCGTAAATCTAACTCAAACAGCGATAGAAATTTTTGTTGTACGATTTCGTTGTATTGTGAGTGCAATAATTTATTATTTAGTGCATTTCTGATGCACAGTATTTCGTGAAACGGCTTGCATATCTTGCAGTGTGATTTGTGACATTTTGTTCGATGGTGCTGCCACCTTGGGAATTGGTTTACAACGCCCAGCACTAACTAACGCTGATTGATTGCATTGATTGTCTTGTTATATTTTTACGTGTGAAAGCAGCTACTGCTTTCATCGCGTCTTAGCCATCACAATTCTGTCCATCCGTCTGTCTATCTGTGTGTCCGTCCGTCACACGGGTGGAACGAGATTGGGCCTAGGTTACTATTAATCACTACCAGGAAGTCGTACACTGGCTCTCGATTGGCGCCGAATTCAGTTACCTTGAATGACCTTGAACGCCAAAATAGGGGGTTTTATGGATTGGATTTTTTGTCGATTTCGGGCTGCGACACAAGTCTATATCATTCACAAGGTGGCGCCACGCTACTATCGTTATGTGATCCAGATAGAGAATTTGGTATTTTAGCGTGAACACCCCAATTTTCAGCTAAACTTCTGCTATAGGCTTTCGCGCGTCTCGTGAGCATTAGCTCAAATTTCTTGTTAATCATATGACCTCTTATTTTGCAGAATGGTTTTTTTCAGTGTTTTATGCTGGGGTGTCTAAATATTTATGCTGACGATAAATTTTATTTTTGTATTTTGAATATCATATATGATATACCTGTGTTTGATTTTTTCGAATTTTTGTTTCTTCTGAAAATAGCATACTTACTAGCGTACTTACAATAATAACATTTAGATGTGAAGTATCAGTAGAGACAATACCAAAGCAGCCTAACATATTAAAGCAGTTAGTGCAAAAATCACTTTTTTAATATTAAATTTTTATGTTTAGCATTAAGTTGTTTATTACGACGTCTGACATTTGTCATATGACCGAGTTATGACGTTTCACTGTAGTCTGCCTCATTATGTATGCGTTCAGATTTTAGCATGTATTGTCACTATAGGGGCCTGTGTTCACAATTAAAGACTGCTTTGCAAAGCAGAACGAAAAATAACAAAGTGCTGATAGTGCTAGGTAGTTAACGACTGTATTATTAGCCTTCTCTACTGAAGTAACGGTTGAGCTTATGGTAGGGTTGTCATCGGTCGTTGTCGTCCGTCCGTCCATCCTCTGTAGCGGATGTATTGTGGTTAATTGGTAGGTCGTAAAGGAAAACTTTTCCATGAGTAATTAACTCTGTGTCATAAACCTAGGCATGCATAATTTCAGCGCTCAAGTGCAAGTGAACATTTTCAAATTCGGGGTTGAATGGAGAAAAAGGAAACGGAAAACCGAAAGCAGTAAGAGATACGGCTATTTTAGGTTACTACTATCACTAATCGAAAGTGCTGTAATTATGCTGTGTCAGATGAGATGGAAATCATTGATCTTGAATGACCTTGAAGGTCACCGACAATCAGTACGGTCGGCTATCATAGCGACAGCTAGGTTTCTTTTAGGTTGTCCGTTGGAAGTTGCAAGCTGCAGTTAGTGTGATCTACAAACGTGACTACTGTAATAATTTGTTGCAGCAAAAATCAACTTTTACATTAAAATATTAGCGACAGCGTCAATATAATCTGTGATTCTATCGAGTATCGAATCAATCTACCGCAGTAACTAGTAAACGTACGTACTACGTACTCGGTACTACGTGCAGTACGTACGTCTGCTTTTTTTTACTTATTTACCAAAATATGCAACTTCTCATTTTCGATACACTCGTGGGCGCGGTAATGTAAGTTCCGCTCGTGGTTCTTTTGCAAATGTAGATTGTTGATGTTTTATTATAATTTATAAGACTAAAATGTAAGTGCTTGCAAGTATATGATGCAAACTGTGATTTTAGTTGTTGTGACAAGTAGGCACTTATGCAGTCGCTTGTATTTTCGCTGTTTTAGGTTGAATTTCATGCTGTCAGCGAATGCTGATATTACGCCACATTAGTCGTATATAAGTACTTACGTTTAGAACACTGGCAACGGTAGTAGGCCCCTATAGTTTGAATTACTTGTCATCCAAGCAAAATATAACTGCTATGTCATACCGACGTAGGCAAGTAGGCCTATCTTATGCACTAGCTACGTTATTCACAGAAATGAACGATTTAATTGCTACTTTTGCTACTTTGGGTGCGAGCCAGATAGCTCTACACTAAAATATAAGTGTCTACAGACTTTGTTAAAAGTTAGTTGTTTGTTATTTTAAGAATTTATAGAGGCTAATACTTTAGTTTAAAATATGGAATTACACTTTTCAATGTTTTAACTTAAGAATAGAATTACTATTTTAAAGTCAGTTCAAATCGGTAGAATTATAAAGTTTGATTTATTAATTTTTTCTTATTTTTGACTGTGTGCCGAATTTCGATGCTCCCTGCCATCCTATAGGCCTAATTTAGAGAATACACCAGGCTATAGTTCAAGCTGTAATAATGCATTTTTGCATTTGTAGTCTTGTTTTGATGGCTTCTGCGTACAGGACACAGTGTTCTGACAGGTGGATTATATCCATCATACTGGTCATTCTGGTTCCTCCATGCGGCTGTGTTTCGGTGCTGTGTTTAGCACTAGCCCAAAGATCCCGCCAAGCTGCTGGTGATGACGCTGCTACTGCTGCTCATCTAGAACGGATCTCAGACATTGCCATTGCTGTTGCTTTATGTTGTCTGCTGACTGTCAAATTCTATGCTGAACAACTCCATCGTCCATATTTTCTTCATCATCTGGCTAACTGTTCAGAAGTCTCCATAAATGACACATCATTATCACCAACAGTTGAGTCATTTTCATCGGAGTCGCTTCCGGTGCCATTGGATGATTCTGCAGTCAAGCAGCGCTTTGCCCTGAACAAGTCCTTGCTACAGCCGCCTGTTGATGTGGAGTTATCTGTGGTAGGCCTACATCCTAATCTGAACATGCTGCCAATGCGTCATCGTAAACAAAAACCATTGACCACTGAGAGATTTCCCTGAAATTTACTGTCGCAGCTGTATCTTTATTATGACCATCATTTTATTCCTTGACACAAATCATTGAGACTGGTATTGGGGCATCTTTGTGCCAGATTTAACAGTCGGGGGATGCAGCTAGACTGTGTCAAATTTTACAGATATGCTGTTACACATAGGACTATTTTGTTCTTAGTTCAAAAGTCTCAGTGCTTTATTTGCTGTTTTTAGGAGTTTCACTTACTAAACAAAAAATATAAGTGGCCCCTTATGATGTCTGAAAAAGCATCTGATTGGGATAACCTGGATAGGTTATTCAATGGCTGTGAATTCTACACTGTGTCGGTTGTCCGGTAAAAAAAGTAAACCTCTAGACATTTTATAATAGAAATGTCAAATTTGAGTCTCAAATCTGAACATATCTGAACAAAATTTTCAACACTTAATCTTAATAAATTACTTAAGTGACCACCAAATTTTATTTAAAAAAAAATATAATTTTTAGCAAAGTTATTAATTGTTGAATATCAATAGCAAAATTTTTGTCAACATAAACAATAATATGAACAATAACAAAATGGTATTTTCTGCGATGGATCGTGTTTTAATTTAACTGTTGAGACAAGAGAAGGAGTATGGTGCAAAAAAGTTCATTGTGGAATATCCCAGCAAATCGAGGACACTGTCAGCATTAAACAAACTTTTGTGGAAGATTGAAACAGATGAACACTTTACGCTTTGGGGTGACCTCACAAAAGCAGCTGTAACTATCATTTGCATTGGCAGATTTAACTGAAATTTTGCACTTTGATTGCTAATAGACGGTGCACCACTACAAAATGATGTTTTTCAACGAAATTCAGTGGTGGACTCAGCAGTTTATTGAAGACTAAGTGTACAAAATTTTATTTTGATTCGTTCAGATTTGACATTTTTATTGTACAATGTCTACTCTATAGGGGGTTTATTTTTTTACCGGACACAGTGTATGTTGTCATACTCACACACTGTAAGTATGACAAATCTATAATAATTTTTGTTCCAAAAACTTGTATGATTCTGATCACTGATGATACATTAGAACTGTGACAGATGCGGCAGTTCTGTTAGTTCTTATTGCTAGCATCAGATACTGTACTGTGTAGGCTAGACTTATAGCCCACTTCTTGGTGCTTTTTGCTGGCCGGACTCTGTGGACTTCGTGGAAGCTTATGTACAGTATTCTGATACTGTGTTGTGTGTATCAAATGAAGCATAATATTTTTTCACTTAAACTTTTGGGAACAATCCCATGAAATACTTGTGGTTGCTGAGGGCTGCAACTTTTTATTTTTTTAATCGATTAATTTACAAAAAATTAATTTAAATTAATAGATACATTTCAAATAATTTTTGTAGTCAGTCAGAAAACCGAAAACTGCAAAATCAACTAATGGTTACTATTATTTCTCATGAACTGAAACAAAGTGATGATGATGCAACACGCAAACTGTTTGGTCAAAACTGACAAAGTGCAGACTTTTAAACTAACACTATACCCTTACAAATGTTGATTGCATGTCCTATGTGAAATGACTGCTGTCTGTAGTAGTTTACTTGAAATGAACAGTTTAGTGATGTTAGTAATGTTTTTAGTCCAAAATTCTAATCGAATTTTAATTGGTTAACAAATTTTAATTAATTTGTTTTTTAACAATTAATCACAGGCTGAACGGTAGTTCAAGCCATGTGTTAACGGTGACTTCTCTTTCTCCAGTTAACACTGGAAAATGGACCAGTTTTTTTAGCAGTCATATAGGCCTAGTCCTAGTATGTATGCACTGTTCAAAAAGACATATCCTGTCAGAAATGATCAGTCTCAGATAAAAACTTATTGCACAGGTCTTTGTAGCACTGTGTTTTCATAGTGTGAAATTGTTTTTGCACTTATCCGCATAGTGATTCATTGCCTATAGTTTCAGTTTAACATGTTTTTGTAATTTTGAGGCATTATGGCATGTTGGATACATCACAAAGTGATGGGATCTTGTTTTAAGCAATTGGTTTTGTTTTATTTTGCTTCTTTTTATTCACTTTTTCTTTTGTTTTACTATTTTCCCCATCTGAATTTTTGCACCTGTAGGATGGGAGACATATTGGTGTGACAATAACTGAATGAATGCCAACCGTCATCCATCAATGCCGAATGCTGATCATAGAGTCACTAATGGGCTGTATCGGTTTATTAAAGTTAACAAGAAGCCTCGCTGTCAATAGGGAAGGCCCACCGTACACACAACGTGCAAAGGCCAGCAAGTGTGAATCCGAGGGGTAGTGGCGGTTTTAGGCCCGTGCTGGGTGGGGGGGGCACAGGCCCCCAGTTAGTTTTGCTCCAGCCCCCCATGTGGCCACCCATGATTTTTTGCAAAGATAACACAAATATCTGATTTTTGCATTTCCAAATTTTAGAAAAGTGGGCAAATTTGCGGCTTCTATTAAACGTCCGAAAACTGAAAGTGCTTCAGCTTCAGGGGGCTTCGGCCCCCTGACCAGGGGCTCTGCTGCTGGACCCCGTTGGGTGCTCTGCCCTCAGACCTCCGTTATAGGCTCGCGCTATCGCGCTCGCCAAAGGGCCGTACCCCCAGGTATTGGGGGCTCGAACCGCCACTGAGGAGTCCGCTCAGTACCCTTGTTCAGAGGTAAAAACATTGCACTGATAAAGGTTGGCCGTAATGCGCCATGAGAATTTTGGGGGATCAGTACCCCTATTTTGGAAGAATGGTGTGTCCATATTATATGGGTTGACCGTTGTACCGTCGGATAGGCTATTGGTAAGTTCTCATAGGTTGTCAGTAGTAGCCATGCTGCTAAGTAAAGCAGTTTAATTGACTACAATTCGCAATGTGAATATATGATAGGCCTATATATGAGTACCGTAGTAGTGCAATCAGTACCCCAATTTGGAGAAAATAGAGTTTAGGGGGTCTGTGGCCGTGGGCATCCCAATTTTCTATAAACTTATTCAGACAGTTTTCAGGTAAAACGTACCGTTTAGCCACAATACATGCGTTACAGACGACACATCGTACTCGAGGCTAGATCTTAACGGTCGGCCAATAAAATGGCAATTAGACCTATTTGATATTTGACCTGAGAATGTTGTAACACAATCACTGGGTGAGGTAAAGTTTCGCTAAGACTTGACTATGGTCTCTGACAAAGTCAAGTAAATTCTTTAGTCTTAGACTAAAGTCTTAGCAACACTTGATCTCATCCATTTTCTTTTTGTTTAGATGGTTAAACTTTAACAAGTTGAAGATTTTCTGCTTTCACTGACGGATTAGCTTAATGATCATGAAACATACGGCTGTACCATTACGACCGAGTAAGACCGTACGACGGTCGCATCGATCGAAGTTGATTGTGATTTGTTTGCTTGCTTACATACAATGATCGTGACGTAATGTTTATGTTTACATTGCAAATTAGTTCCGGTTATAAGCACGAGTTATGTTATGTTTGCAACGATTCAGCGGCAGATGATGCTTAGCAATATGAGCGATTTGTGTACGTAACTTACTTGTAAGTAGTTAATTCTTAGTTAAATTAGCGATAATTCGTTCTTGCGGGTTGTGGATTGCAACTTTATATTGCTGGGAGCAGAAAGTGGGCGTGGCAATAGGTTTGCATTAGTCATATTATATTCGAAAGTGCGTGAAACGTGCATTTGTTGAGTTGTAAAAATGAGTCATTGGTAACTAACCTCAGGCTACTGTAAGCCAATGGCAAACGCGACTAAATCCGCCACAACCAAATTTGTAGGGTGTCTAGCTTTTTCGCCCCATTGCCAGTTTCGCCCTCTGGCTGATTTGCCTCTTATGCCTGGCTGATTTGCCTCTTGGCTGATTTGCCCCTGGCTCGTTCGCCCTCTGTCTCATTCGCCTCCTGGCTTGTTCGCCCTTTGGCGCTCGGTGTTATTGTCAGTGCGGATCTGGGTTAATTTGAACTATAGGTCCGTTGGCAATAATTGCTGTTTTTGCAACTCAAAAACTGCAGCAAATGTTAGAAAAAACACTATTATGAAGAATTTACCTGCGGGACAGTGAAGATTTCCTTCGTTCTTTATATGCTGCTTATTCAGTATCTGCAATTCGTCGATGGAGATCTTTCCAGCAACGGACGTATTGTTCAATTTTACCCGGATCTGCACTGACAAATGACTGATTTCTAGGCTATTGTCAGTACGGATCCGCACTGTATAAAGAAATTCCTATCCTATTTGCAAGAATATTATGACACCCAGCTTTAGTACAAGTAAGTTATTTATTTATGAAAGCCTGTAGAATAAAACCATAATATAAGATGAGAAAAATGAAACACAATCAATGTATTTTAATTACTTGCATACATACCGAAAACACAAGTTTCAAAAAATGCAGAAAGTACAAAAAATACAGAAATAAATCTAATTCATTGCACCACATTAATGACTAAAATGCAGCATTAAAAAGCACTTGATAAGTCAACAGCAAATCTGACACTGATATTTTTTATGTACTGTTTCTCAAACTGTCTCAGCTCAGAATTTAAATCTAAATACATAAGGTGAGAAAATGAACCACAATCAACATATTTTAATTACTTGCATATGTACGTACTGAAAAAAAACAAAGTTTTGAAAAAATGCAGGAAATACAAAAAAAATCAGAAATAAATCCAGTTCATTGCATCACATTCACAACTAAAATGCAGCACCAAAAAACTCTCGATAGGTCAACAGCAAATCCGACACTGATATTTCTGTCTCAGCTCAGAATTTAAGTGTAAATACATTTTTCTTGCAGAAGTCACAAACTGCTTTTTCTGCATCGTTAAAAGTTACAAATTTGTCACCGACATTTTATTCGACCACCATATTTGCACCCAAGTAAACACCAAGGGAAGGTAAGGTGTGCGCACTGCCTATTTATAACCAAGCATTCCTGTTGGAATGTTCTGCAGACATTTTCAGACAGTCGCTAAAGACGTTTTTATTTTCACAGTACTAGTGTGTTCAGTGCATTAGAGGTTTTGACAATAATGCACAATATAAATTTTCATTTTACATTTGACGTTTGACTTATTGCCTAGCCTAGCCTAGCAAGCGTTCATTTGTCAGTGTGCCATGCACTGACAATAACATTTACGACCTCTGGCTAATTCGCCCCTTAGCTTGGACGATTCGCCCTCGTTGAATACCAGCAATTCAATATGAGTAATACAAGGGTGATAGACTGCAATATGTATAATATGCTATAACATGTAATTTAATGTTTAGACACTACTACTTTGTGCTTTCTTCACAGCTAGTTAACCCAAGTTGTGTGGCAGAAATACCTCTGTGAACTCTTTTTACATTTCTACCATGTAGTATTCACAGTACCGTAATAGTTTAGTGACAGCTGTGTCCGTTGCAAGCGACATCGACATCACGTATACCGTGATGGCCAGTATAAAAAAACGTAAAGTCCTTCCCAAGCCTTATGGCCCATAGGGCGGCGATGATCTCAGTTTTCTAAGGCCCTCAGCCAGACACTAGTTTTTACACTGCGAGGCCATGGATACGGGCCAGTGTATCACGCCGTGTGCCTGTTTACGTCCCACCGGTGAAGCTCGTACCAAATTATACTGCTTGGTGACAGAGGCACATGTGTGTGAACAACTTGCCTAAGGTCGTTACCCAGCAGTGTCTCAGTGCGAAGTCGAGCCTGCGTTTCTGAGTTACCTCAGGATTACAAGTCCGACACGTTACCGTTAGACTACTGCTTCACACAAATGGCCAGTGTACCCATGATCTTAGTGGTATTACCGATGTAGTTGTAACACATCATGTTTCATCATTGCTGGACTTGATTAGTATTTGGATGTGTAGATATGGGAATGTAAACCTATATCTGCATCTGGAAATTGGAGTTGGGAGGGGCTATTTGAGGCCCAGGGGTCTAGAAATTGAGGTCGAAGGTGGCGAGCAAGTGTGGAGTTTTTCGGTAGGGCTATCTGCTCTCCCACTTGGGTCCTTGACAGAGCCCCAGCGACAAATGCGTTTTAGTCATGAAAAAGCCCTGAGAACGATAACTTTACTGCACACATTAGCATACTTTTTGGGCTTTGGGTGGTCTCCCTGTACCTCTTCTGGCTATGCCTTTGAGTAGGTCATCTCTGTGTAAAACCATTCAACTAGGTCGACTCAGCTTCTTACCTTCAGTGGGATGGTAAAATGAGTAGCTTTTGGGCTGAGTAGTAATAAATGGTGATGGCCAGTTAGGTGTATATCTTTTGCTCAAGTCAAACGGTTTTGTCCGCGATCTGTATATAGTGCTACATTTATTAGATGAACCGGATGAACTCTGGCAATGACTGTGCCATGATGACAGTACCATAAACATTGGCATGGCTATTACTATATCTCTGTAATCAGCTTGTCGTGAAAACTGTTCCTTTCTGTCCGATGCCATGCAGCTATTTGTCCGGGTTGATGGGTTAAGGGGCCTGTCGCGGGTAGTGAATGGGTAGTCGTACTAATGTAATGTATGTCATTGGGTGGCCGACTGCTGTGACAGACTGTGAGTGACGTTATGCCTATGATAGTTGCCCCGGGGGCGTCAGCCTAATACCAAGCGTTCACAGCAGACCAGAGGTGTTGGGATCGATTAGCTTGCGGAATTTGATCCGCAGTGGATCGGTAAAGTGGTCACTAGTCCAATGGGGCACTATTTGGAATTTGGTTAAGTTCCGATCAAGTTCATAGTCATGGACCGCTATAGCCAATGATGCAGTTTATCCCTATTCCCACCGTAGTACTAACGCTTACTACTTTTTGGCTATTTGGACAAGTGCCCCTTCATAGTCAGCTGTCTCCAGTGGATCTGTATATTTTGCAACTGAAATTATTTCAATGTTTAGTTCTGCTGCTTTAGAAGCTTTCCACAACTGTTAGCAGATTTTGTTGAATTCGTTTAATCTCCAGTGGCGAGTTAGTGACTTTTCTGTGATCCTTGTCTTGTTTTGACCTTTTCTAGTTTCCAGGTATTGTTTCTTTTTCATCGTTTATGGCAAGCTGTGCAGTCGCCCATTCTCACTACTATGGGACTAAATGCGTCTCTTGTCATTATGTTTTGCATGCTTCAATAAGTTAGCCATTATGTTACTATTGTAGTTTCATTTAAGAGGCGAAGACGTCACACAGCTCACTAGGTTGTGGCAAAAATAGATATGAGATTTTTCTGGGTTTCAGAATTTCTGGTAGTGGAAAAAAATCTCAAGAGGCTGCATCTGTAAATCGAGCTAAAATTGACATATTTTGTTTAGTTCTAAGAGCGACTAATGAAATAATCTGCCACAGTCCACAGTTGTGCGGCTGATCGGAGACTGCAGTGCAGAGCTTGCGTAGGGCCATAAACGATGAAAAATATGCTTACAAAAACATAAAAGCAAAACCTGGAAATTTGAAAAGGCCAAACAAGGGAAGAGACACAGAATTTTTTTTCTGGGAAGAACGGCCCAGTGCCAACATAATATGCGGACGCACGCCTGGAGCTGCACATACCTTACCATTGTGCTGACGTTTAACTTTTTGAACTAAAAATTAGCACACCGGTTACTCCTGCTTTGAGGAACGTTTGCACCAGTTTGTTTTTCCATGCCTTTTTTGTTTTATACTTAGTACTTTATATACACCGGATAGACAGACGGACTGACAAACGGACAGGCAAGACCCGTAATTCGGCCTATCAAGACGACCACATAAGTTTTTGCATAGTTGTGGTAAGTGGTGGATTAGCGGAATGCTAGTGGATCACGTTAATGTGATTCGTTGACCAGACTAGTTATCGAAGCCTGTGTGTAGGCTTATGTATGTGTATAGAGGCGGTTCGGGGCAGTGAGCAGACTGTCGCTTGGTTGGTGTTCATAGTGGCAGCGGTTAACGGCAACAGGACTGAGCATTGAAGTGTCAAGACAGCCTTGAGACGTCGGCGATCGGAGACATTGAGCTATGGCTGACAGCACGAACTCTCTCTCGGTTAGTTGCCTGCTTCATGCTCTTATTTCAAGTCTTTCTATTCGTCCCTTCTCTGTAAATGTACATTTCATCACGGCATTAGTGGGGGTATTATGTGAGAGTAAAGAGGCGTTATACTTTAGACCGTGACGAAACGTGATTATTTCGTGACTGTGATCAACGGCGTGTTCTGCCTGGGACGTATGTGTTATAAACAGACGCCAGACGCGTTTCAAGCGTCACACTTGACTGGAGTCAGGTTATGGACGCTTATAACACTGTAGACACTGTGGTGAAATAGGAGGATCAAGTAGGTTATGAAGTAATTTGGGCGCCAAACTCTGCTTAGGCCTAATTCAGTTTGTTGTGCATCATGCGGTACGAAATCATACACAACACACTAGTGGTGTTTGGGCTTTATGCGTCATGCCCCTCCATTGGCGTAGCCATAGGGGCACTGGGGGCTCGTGCCCCTCTGGGAGCCTACTCAGTTTCTCAAAATTGTGCCAAAAATGCAGCAAAACACGCCATTTTCACACAATAAATCCAAAAATTTTCTGGGGAGCCCCAAACCCCGTCCCCATCAGGAGGGGAC
>Ga0209367_1011123_pt1 | contig 11973 bp, 6 predicted proteins | sample WorMetLIZISLAND2_FD_187412 | JGI IMG/M metagenome (GOLD analysis project Ga0209367, IMG submission 187412) | Marine gutless worms symbiont microbial communities from Max Planck institute for Marine Microbiology, Germany - Olavius geniculatus... ... | reverse complement strand
CAGAATGGTGGACATATCGAGCACAAATTCTAAACACTGATTTCATGACTAAATCAGACTAAGTGTTATAATGTGGTTGTAATTTTATGTGCATTTTGTTCTGTTATTAAGCGTCATGAACTATTACTGATCGCTATTTGAAGCAATATGACTCGTATTCGCCAGGTGGCGCCACTGTTGCACATAGTTAATTTCAATAACTTATGTTTTTGTGTTGAGAATAAAACGATCTTGATTTCTGCAAAAAATCGTGTAGCTCTAAGCAGTATTTCTGAAGTTAGAAGCTATATAACAGAGTGGCCCCGTTTTTTTGGGCCACCCTGTATGTCTTTATATGTGTGTAATTTTGTGCAAGGGTAACACAATTATGGTAGGGTTTGTACTGATTAAAATTTTTTTATTCGATTAATCACCAAAAATTAATCGCGATTAGTTGATTAATTTCGAACAATTTTTCAATTCTGTAGTTTTGCATCATCGTTTTTCTTACGCTCGTTGGCAGTGATACACTGGTACTGCATCGGATGTTTATGCTGCAAATGGTAAGTCAGCGACGTGTTTGAACCCACGATATGCAAACTGTTTCTTGCAGTGAAGACAACTTATTTTAATGCCATCAGGTGCTGTTCCATCAGCGTTCAAAAAGCAAAATGTTCATTCAGTTTACCACCAATACGACGCATTTTAAAATCATCGCTCTCAGAGTTATGTCCAAAATTTAATCGAATTATAATCGATTAAAAAAAATTAATCAAACAATTTTTTTAACAATTAATCGATTAATTAGTCGTTAATTTTTGCAGCCTTAAATTATAGTACTACCACTTACACATATTTTGTATTACATAAAGTTTTACTTCTGTTAATGTGAGTTGTCATTTAACTAGCATTTTTGAAGCTTTGGCCAGCTCCTAAAAATTGGATTTTGGGGAAGGATCATTGGAAGGGTTTTTTTCAGCGGCTAGTTGCTTTCCCAGTTACTCAGCTAGCAGCGTCAAAACATTGAGTGGTTAAGCGGAAAAGGGCAGATGACATTTTTTATGACAGCAAGTCAGCATTAGTCGTATTTAATCTGTTACTTGATGGGCAGCCATAAGCACATCTTGGTCGTTTTGTTTATTCATTATACATGATGCTGTGATAAAATTGGTAAATTTTTGTGAAGAGTTCCTGATGTGTAACAGTTTAGTGTCTTGTGTGGCTTGCTGGCATGGTGGTTGAGGTGTTGGACTTATGATCAGAAGGTCGCAGGTTTGATTCCCGGTCAGGTCGCTATCAAGTGGTTACTGCTTGGATGGGTGACTGCGTGAACCAACTCGATATACACTATAACCGACCACCAGGGTCAACTCAGCTTTTCATCTTTAAAAGGTAGGTAAGTCAAGTACCTGCCTGTCTGCCTAGAGTTAAGGCACGGCACGTTTACCTTTGTCAGGTGGCAGGTAAATTTGTGTGAAGCCTTATGGCAGGTGACGCTCCGTAGCTCTGCGACGGGGTTCCAGTAATGAGCTGTGCACATTGTTTAGTGGTGTAATTGTGTGTTCAGGAGAACGAAAGTCCGGAGGCGCATGCTTTGTACGTCTGGCGTAAGTTGATAGTCGAGCGCTGCAAGGCAAAGCACATCGCTGTAGTGGCACACAGCTACGGAGGCGTCGTCGTCACACATCTGGTCTTACATTATCTTCTTATCAGCAGCTAGTGGACTGCATAGTTTATGTACACTGTACGGTTATAATCAGTGATATGAACAAGAGTTTTTTAGGGCTAACGTTTTCATTTATTTGTGAGTCCAGGACCAAGACTTTTTCGTTTGTTTTGCTCTGTTTCACCTTGCTTCGTCTTTGCTTTGCCTGCTTTTCATTGACTTGTCTTATTATCACTGTCCAATGAATGTAGTGAATGGTGGAGATAATTCACAAGAAATGCACTTAAATTGCTATTTTGTGAAAATTCACTGTGCACTTTTAATTCTTCATTGAGTTTGCCTTGCCTTGCTTTTCTTTGGCTAGTCGTCATTTTCCTGTCTTGCATCACTTTACTTTCAGCATGATAAGTAAAGCAGAAGCCATTTCATTAATTGTGAGGTGTAGAAAAAAATTGTTTGTGCTTCCAGTTACAGCCGACAAAAAAATTAGGGATGGTGGCAGCAGAAAATTTTTTATTATTTATTTTTATGTCATGATGTCTCATGTAATATTACTCAACAACTCATAAAAAGCAAACTGAAGCAATAAATAGTACTCAACGAGAACTTAAGCAAAAATTCTGCAACATTTCAGGCTAGATGTGAACGCTATTTTTCAGTAAAATTTTGAAAAACATACTGAAAACTGCACTGATATTTTTGAAGGTCCAATAAAAATTTTATTGACGCAGGTTTTTCTAGAGATGGATAGCAAGCAGAAGCACGCATATTTTTTTTTGGCTTACTATAGACAGTCTACACTAGGAACTCAGTAATGCTTTGCCCAATGGCATTGTCACTATCACTGTGTGAATTTTCCTTCCCCCAGAATAACATACATGTTGTCATTGATGCCATTGAGTGCCAGATTAATAACTCATGTTAAACATTGTCTGTGTGATCTCAGTTGTAAAGATGTGTTCAGAACGAACAAAATGGAACTGAACTGCTGGTTTGTTTGCTCTGTACAGTTTGTGCAGTTGAACATTTCCGTTAAGTTTATTTTTATTGCTTTGTTCTCCTTGCAAGCTTTGTTCCAAGTGTTTGTTGTATTAGGTGACGGAGGAGACAGACGAGTTTCTGGAGAGAGTGTTTGCTGTGGCATTCACAGACTCAGTTCACAGTCTCAACTATGCAGATAACATCACTGACAAAGTCGTGCAGTTTTTCATGCAGGTAGTTCATCCGTAGTTTTTTTTGCTGTAAGTTGTTGAGTTTTGTATTCAGGCTGTATGGCAGCAGAATACTTCGAAATGTTATACGTGTTTCTGTGGCATTTTTGTCGGCCACACTGCACATCTTGCTTGTCTGTTTGTCTGTCTATTTCATACGGCTCTCACTTCCAATTCAAACAATAAGGCATATTAAAGTCAAAATTGGCTCGAATTTTTCGCATGGAAGGAATAACCGGTACGCCAATTTTTTATTTACCGGGTTTGAGGTGAAAGTCACCGAACGTCAAAGGACTGCAGCAGATTTATATATGTATACATATATTGTTCTATTTTTTATATTTATTTCTCTTTTTTGCTTTGTTTGTTTCATGTATTTTACAGTACAACTGAAAGAATAACAGTTTCATGGTGTTTTGTTGACTCGTGGTGCATTTGAGATCAGACACACGAGGTGTCAAAAAACGTGAGAGATTGTCTGCAATGACGTTAGGCTTGGATGTTGTGAGCAGCGTGTGTGCAACTGGGTGAGTAGTGATGAAGCGCTTGATGAGCCTTTAGAACCTTATGATGACGACTATCTTGATGCGCCACAGGTCTCCGCTGGTCAGTCTCCACACATTTATCATTAAACGAGGGCCATTCGTTGATCGACATAGTTAGACAAGAGACATATGCATCATATTTTGCTACTCTTTGCCGTACTTTTTTGCAACTAAAATGCACTTAGTCCAATGTCTCCCCAATGCTTGAATTTTGTTGTTGATTAACTTTCAACGTTGATCTTCTATTTAGCAATCTGCTCTTAAGACTATGTTTCCGTCATCAGCAAATGTGTCTCTGTTTATGATGTCTAATTATAGCTCGATAACAATTTGTGCAATATTGCAGTGGTAGAAGATCTGTACTAACCGTTTATACTGTCCATCTCTATCAGAATACAAATTTGTTGAATGTCTTTCGTAATTTGCATTGCAAATTGCTGGCTAGAAGACCAAACTCAAAATATTTTACAGTGAAATCTGAGCTTTGGAGAAACGCTGGACCAAGTGCGTTTTAGCTGCAAAAGACTTATGTTGAATAGTGGCAGAATATGATTTGAATATTGTTTGTCTAACTATGTTGGTCTACGAACTTTTTAACTGACCCTTGTACTGCTAGCACACTGGTTTCTTAATGGAGATTAATCTTTGTGTTGATGTGTATTTGTCGGCGTAGCTTAGAGCAAGAGTGTATTCAGGGGGCCCTTGCACCTGTGGTTCTCCTTGCAAGTGAGAGTTTTCTTTTACTGAAAAGAAAAAACATTACTCATAAGAGGAAACGAGTTTGTTAGACTTGGTGTTATATATTTCTGCTAATACTGTACATGCACCTCGGATGCCGTTTTCTTATCATACATTTCCAAATAGTTGCATCCTAGATTTATAGCAGTTGTGCAATCTGTTAATCTCTTTGTCTGTATTTGATCATTAAGTTGAGTGTTTGTAACATTTTTGTGCCGTGGGTTGAAAACATCAGTGGCTTGGCAGGGACGTCAATTTTTCCTTGAGTCTGTGGACGTGGACTTGGTTTTCCACCGTTTACTTTCTTTCCTATTTTTCTAGTTTTTTCTTTTTTTTCTTTCCTCATTTGTTTACAATTTCTGTGGTTTTTTCTAAATACATCTAGTGTATTTGGGTACATAGCCAGTGGTGTGGCGCCAGCCGTTGTCGGTTTTGCAACATTTTAAAGATAAAAGTAAAGGTAAAGTCCAGTACTTGCTATTTTTGCTAAAAATGGCACTTTTTACGGGAGACAAACTCGTGGCCAGATATGAGCTAATGATACGGCAGCGCGGTATGCAGCCATCCATTGCTCGCATGAATGAACAGTTGGACCTGTGGTTTGCAGCTAGCAGACATACCACCGCCCCAATCATCCACACTAGGTCTCCACCTCGTAGCCTGTAAGCTACTATTCATCTCTCATTCCACGGAGGGTAGGAGGCTGAATTGGCCTGAGTTAGACTGGAAAGACGCACTTACAAGCATGCCTGAGAGAAAGTGTGACATAATTTAAGTTCTAAATTATCCCAGCTTTTCTCTTCTTGGGCTAAAAAAGCTTTTCGTTACTTATAAGTAAGTAAGTTAGTAAATTTGTGTGGCACACAATGTCAGTGGGAAACCTGCTAAATCTGAGCTGCATAACTTTAACGATGGAACATTTGCTCCAAGGTTTAGATAGACGACACTTGGACTGGGCTGAATGAAGCTGTGATATAAATAGATGATGATTGCTAGCTTTAATTACAGGTCACCCGACTCACGAGTGGACGTCATATTCAAGCTTGGAATCAGTCTTCAAGTTTCTGGATGAGAAATACCGGCAGAGAGTTGCTCATACCACTGATGATGCTGCTGCTGATGATGACGGTGAATTGTCTCGTTTATCTCTGTCACTGTGTTTCATTATCTCTGCCAGTACATTTTCAATGGGATAGCTATATATACACGGTGTTTCATAAAAAGGACCCCTTTTTGTTTTTTTTCATAATTCACTCAAATGATGATCAATTTACACAAAATTTTTACCAGTTGTAGCTGACGAAATACTAATTCAAAATATTTCAACAAAATATGGCAGTTGATTAAATATTCTTTGCCAGTCGGGACGTAACGGTGACATCATAATGTGTCGTGAGTACAAGCTTGTTTGTCTCAACTGGTGATGTCAGTTGTTACCCTTCTTCGATGATAAACTTAATCTGGTTCACTGATGAAGAATGTTCATCGTGTAAGCACTAAGTAACATGGGAACATGAAATCAGGCATCTCGTGATCCAAAAACGCAACTATTTTGCAAGATTGGTGTGCTAGTGCACTGTCTTGCTCGAACATGTGAAAGTCCAACTTTCCTCACAGACACGTAAATGTGATTGCTTTGCATGTTTTTTTTGTGGCTGCAATTATAAAGCTTCAAGAATTTGTCATGAGAGAACCAGATTTTTTGCCATCAGAACTGGGTAGCAACTGACAGCACCAGTTGAGACCAGCAAGCTTGTACCCGTGACACATTATGACGTCACCGTTACGTCACGACTATCAAAGTATATTTAATCAACTGCCATATTTTGTTGAAATATTTTCACTTAGTATTTCTTCAGCTACAACTGGTAAAAATTTTATGTAAGTTGATCATCATTTGAGAAAATTATGAAAGAAAGAAAAAGGGGTTCTTTTTATGAAACACCATGTACTTTTCTACTTGGGTAAATGTTAGTAAATTTGTTTACAGAGTTTCTGGGAAACCCGCCAAATCTGAGACGCAGGGTGGTTTGGGGACTTATGATCGACTAAAAGCTAGATTTCTTTAGCGGAATTTTAGGCGGTGTTTGGTTTGACAGCTTTCTCCATCACTGCATCCTCAAGCCTGGAATTAACTACTTGCTGACATTTGCAACACTGTCAAATACTCCACTTTTGAACGAAGTTTTAAAACATTTTTACCCAACCGTACTTGTGTAAAGGTCAGGCTATTGGCGTGGGTTGTCATCTGTCTGTCTGTCCAGTGTCCGTCTGTCATGGATGTATTGTGGCTAAACGATGCAAGATAGGGCCTAGGTTGCTATTGATCACTAATAGGAAGTCGCATACTGGCTTTCAAATGACGTATAAATCATTGACCTTGGACAACCTTGAAGGGTCATAAGCAGTAAGTCGTAGTTGGTCTGGTACCAGATGGTACCAGTGGATAGGGTGGTGGCGACTTCCTATAGGCTGTCAGTAGTAACCATGTGTTCATCTGCAGCGGTTTGGCTGCAATTTTGAACTAAATGTTTAAAGGGTGTATCTTGGAAACGGTGAGAGATATGGCTTAGGTTACCATTAATCACTAATAGGAAGTGGCATATGCCATGTCAGATTAGATGGAAATCATTGACCTTGGATGACCTTGAAGGTTATTACACGCTATTGTGGCTAAATGGTGCGAGATAGGGCCTAGGTTACTATTGGTCACTAATAGGAAGTCGCATATTGGCTTTCAAATGACATGAAAATCATTCACCTTGAATGACCTTGAAGGTCAGTACTGCAACAGTAATTGTATAGGCTGTAGTGTGTCTTCCCGAGCAAGGCGTTTTTATTGTGAGAAATATTTGCAAAACCTGCGTCTGATATTTTCCTTGTTCATTTACTTTGTAGCTGTTTATATGACCTGGCAAGATGACCACGTGCATGGAACAGTAGCTATTTATATCGCTTGGCAAAATGACCATGTGCAATGTCTGTTATACTAGCTTTCCTTGTAGCTTTTGAGACAGCGTTTCGTTAACATAGTGTGCATGGAACTGTCTCACCTCTGGCAAATCGCTTTTCTTCATGCCTTGAATTTGGACGCTGGGCTTCATACATAGGCGGTACAGTTGGCTTTTTCTAGCGATAGCTGGGCTTCTTGTTATTTATAGGTTTTATGATGTTTTATGTTATAGTTAGGCTTAGTGTGCTTAATAATTGTTAAGTGCTGTCGTTTAGGACTGTGATTGATTGATACACCGTAGGCCAATAAAAAACGTGCCACTTTGCTTTTGTCCATATCTTTGCCAATTATTGACCGATTTTCAAAATTATTTCACTGGCACACTCTGCGCACAATTTGCAGTAATGTAATTGTTATACACCCCACCACACCGTAGATGCGTCTCTACATTACTTTGCAAAATGTAAATGTAAGAAAAAACTAACCATACTAAAAATATTTAGGTAAATGAAAAAAAACTCTTCAGACCAACATTGAGGGAATGGTCCATGTGACACTAGGCTGTGTTAGACCCACACAGTTTAGAGTCATACGGATCACTCACCGCAGTGAGTGGCCCGATCTCAGACGACTTCAAAGTTTGGCTATGAATATCTCTGGAACGGATGAAGATATTCGAAGTCGGTCAAGTACGCGATTGACCGCGATTCCTCCCGCGTTGGGCGAAAAAAGTGCGGTGAACTTTGGTTCACCAATTCCGGAGATCTAAGGGTGGAATCATACCCACCCATATCGACTTTTTTGGGATACCATATTTCAGCCCCTAAGAGGTGCTGTGTCCCCAAATTTTTACACGTGCTAGAGAATGACCAAGTCTTATAGCGCACTCCCCACCGGGAACGTGGGTCCCCCTTACAATTTTTTTTCAAAGGGTGTCGAAAATGGCTTAAAATTCAATGTATTAGGCGCAAGATCTTTTGAGCCGGGGGAGTAGCCTTATGCAACTTTACCACGTGACGTGCCGCTCGGCGGGGGTGATAACGCAGGGACAACTTTTAGGGGCACCGCCCCTTAAAATTTGGGAGGGCAAAAACGTCCAAAATTTAGTATGTTTTATGACAACTTTTGACTTTGACTGTGAATATCTCTGGACTGGATAGAGATATCGAAAAGCGGTGAACGGCGTTATCAACAGCAATCTCTCCCGTGTTGAACAAAAAATTGGTGAACTTTGGTCCACTAACACCTGAGATCACATGCCTAATGTTTACCTACACTAAGTCAACAGTGTGCGTTCTGCGTACCAGTATGCTAATACATTTGAGTTCGCGCCACGTGACTGCTGCCGGGGAAATTTTACTCCCTGAATATTTCCGCCAATCGGACTTAGGGCGCCGGGCAGACTCACGTTGGGCTTTGCCCCAAATTTCTAGTTCACTTATATTTTGCAATGTAGTGTAGAGACGCATTTATGGTGTGGTGGGTTATAATAATCACATTATTGCAAATTGTCCGCAGAGTCTGCCAGTGAAAGAATTTTGAAAATCGGTCAATAATTGGCGAGGATATAAACAAAAGTAAAGTGGCACGTTTTCTGTTGGCCCACGCGGTAGATATTGAGTTGGCATTTGTACTTTACTGTTGTTCGTTCCATCACAGCATGTAATGTCCAGCCAACTGTGTTCACGATGAACTTGGATGTGAACTGTGCAGCTGTTTGTTGGTTTGTGTGTCTGCACGATTACCAAGCAACTTATAAATGGTTTTCGATGAAATATTGTACAGTATTGTTACCCGCCACGTGGATGGAATGTACGTCGCAGTAGGATAGGGGGTCACTCCAGAACTGGCCAAACGACTGCTCAGACCCCTCATCCCCGGGATAGTAGTACTTTCTTCCGCAGAGTTTTGAAGTGTTTTAGGTTTGCAGTAGAAGTTTATGGCAAAACAGATATCGGTAGAATGCTATCAAACTTGTTCTACGCGCGAAAGCAGCTACTGCTTTCAGCGCATCTTAGCCATTGCAATTCTGTTCGTTTGTCTGTCTGTCTGTCCGTCACATGGGTGGATCAGTCAAAAACGGTGCAAGCTAGGATCACCAAATCTTCACCGTCGGCTGCCTGGAAGACTCTAGTTTTATGAACCTTAAAGCTTTTCCATAAATTCGAAGGGGGTCACTCCGAACGAGGGCGCTAAATGAGAGGGGTGGGCAAAATGTGCGATTTTTGGCCAATAAGTCGCTGTATCTCAGTAACGGTGCGAGATAGGGCCTAGGTTACTATTAATCATTAATAGGAAATCGTACCCTGGCTCTCGATTGGCGCCGAATTCAATGACCTTGAATGACCTTGAACGCCAAAAAGGGGGTTTTATGGATTTTTTTTGGTGATTTCGGGCTGCTACACAAGTCTATATCATTCACAAGGTGGCGCAATGGAACTATCGTTATGCGATCCAGATAGAGAATTTGGTATTTATATATTAACTTAGCGTGAACACCCCAATTTTCCGCTAAACTACTGAACCGTAACTGCTATAGGCTTTCGTGCGTCTCGTGAGCATTAAGTCAAGTTTCTTGGTTGTTTTGGTTGCAATTATTTACAGATTCAAGCGCAGTTCATGAAGACAGGGCGGACACTGCCTCCAAGCTGTAGTGCTCAGGATAACCGTTATTCATTGTCTACATTCGTATATTGTTTTGACTGCGGTGAAACAAGAGTGATGTGCGTTAGACTGCATGGTCTTGCCGTTATTTCATTGCTTTTATGTACCAACACAACGTATTTGACTGTTTTTCTTGCAGCAATAATACTTATTACTATATATTTTTGGAACTAAAATAAACATTATAGTAAGTATTGTTTTGTAATATTGTGCAAGACGTGTGGCTGTTTTATCATCTTAATAATGCTAATAGTAAATTTATTTTAGCAACATAAATAATAGTGATAGATCTGTTTATAAATACACTTTGGGGACTTGAGGTATTATCACTGCCCAGCCATTGCAAGAGCTCATCTGGTTCGTTTGACAAAATTGTAGAACTTAGGCTGCCAGTCGGCCGATAGGTTCCTTTACTCTTTGCTCTTACCATTGCCAGGTTATGTAAAATTATTAGTTGATACCATTTTGACTGTACCGTCCCATGGACCCGTGGAGGGTAGAAGGTTGAGTTAATATGTGTTTGTTTATTTGTCATTCATTCATCCGTTTTGCGCTTAACATCATCACTTACCCGTTTTATAGTCACACCTATATGGCATTGTAATCTTGATTTTAATGTTGATGTTACTTGTGTTTTTATACATTATTTTATTACCTCCGCCAAGGAGGTTATGTTTTTGCCAGAGTTTGTTTGTCTGTCTGTCTGTTAGCAAGATAACTCAAAAAGTTATGGAAGGATCTTTTTGAAATTTTCAGGGAATGTCGAGAATGGCAAAAACTACAAGTGATTCAATTTTGGGGGTGATCCGGAAGGAATCCTGGATTCTGGATCACTTTGAAATTTTCGTTAACATTGCTCTAAATGGGGCAGTATGCTTGGCGGAGGTCTGCGCTCTCCGAGTGCTTTTCTAGTTTCTTTAATTGTTACTGGTTTAGCTGCAAACTCCTTACTGTTGCCTGACTCAATCTTGTGCCGCTGTGTTTTTAAATAAAACCGATTTGATTCCTTTTGATTTGAAATGTGCATGAGAACTTTTTTCTATACATTGTGCAGACTTAGGTCGGTTGCTACGATAGGGCTATGGCTATAAATGAATTGTTTATCTAGCTGATTTACCGTATGATTCTAACTGCCAGTGGCTATGACAAAACATGCCCAATTGACGTTTTAGAATAATATATTGTGACACAAAATAATACGCAATAACTGTTAGTTAATTCAACTGCCAACACATTCGTACGTAAAATGGATGGCAATGTAATCATTTAATCGTTCTTTATTGCGGCAAAGCAAGCGGCTAGCAATCTAGCAAATGCAATACGCCTGAAGAGCTGTTGATGGCTGCTCGTCGATTCGAATTTCCAAACTTCCAGTCGCCGTCGTTCGACGTTCAAATTATCTGCTGATGTCGTCTGTAGTTGGCTGAAAACGATCTTGACGTACAGGTCTCGCGGTACACTTCACGTTGTCCCGGAATTACCCAGAAATTCTCGGTTGTCGACAGCACTCTCATGCCATGTGAGCTTCGTGTCCGCACGCCCGAACTGTCACAGGTTCGATTCAATCAGCACTTTCAACGTTTCGGACTACGACAACACTCGTGGTTTTCAGTTATCAGTACTAATTCTCCCGTGAGAAATATAACGTTTCTCACTCAAAATTCAACGTTTCATGAGCCTATACTTGACTCCTCACTTCATACTTCTAATCACTTGAAACCATAACTTGTAACTGAAAGTTAAATTAGTGATGCACGGATTCTCAGTTCTGTAAACATTTAATTCTGGCAATGTTCCAGCGTTCTGGCTGATGCCCAGGAAGCAAGCAAGCGTTACAAATGCGTAATATAATCTATTTACTACTATCATATGTCAGCTTTGCTATAAAATAGGCCTATTGGTGTGCACATACGAGACTGACGTCTGTTGCCTTGTTTGCCGAAGTCGTTTAAGTGAACGGTTTCGTGCAAAAAGTCAGTTTATCAACCAAATAAAATAAGCTTTTTAAATTTTTGGTCTGTGTATATACAGGGTGGCCCAAAAAAATGGGCCACCCTGTTATATAGCTTCTAACTTCAGAAATACTGCTTAGATCTACACGATTTTTTGCAGAAATCTAGGTCGTTTCATTCTCAACAGGAAAACATAAGTTATTGAAATTAATTATGTGCAACAGTGGCACCACCTGGCGAATACGAGTTACTATTTCAAATGACG
>Ga0209367_1011121_pt1 | contig 11975 bp, 8 predicted proteins | sample WorMetLIZISLAND2_FD_187412 | JGI IMG/M metagenome (GOLD analysis project Ga0209367, IMG submission 187412) | Marine gutless worms symbiont microbial communities from Max Planck institute for Marine Microbiology, Germany - Olavius geniculatus... ... | reverse complement strand
ACAAAAGCTCTTCAAGATAAATCATCATTTCCTGGAGCCGTCGCTGAGCCTCGACGACCAAAACGATCAGACCACTGCTGACACCTCTTCTTCGCTATCCGGTGTTCGTCGCAACGAGTCGGAAGGTTCCATTTCTGCCGTGTTCGAAGAGCCGTCGACCGCCGCCCTGGCCCGCCACGTGTCTATCTCGCGGTCCGGCCGCTACAAGTCTAAGTCCAAGCAGCGCGCCTCGCTGTTGATGAACGGACGTGTTGATTTCAGCAGCACCGCTGTTGTTCTGTTCGCCGACGACATCCTGGGTTCTCCTTCAGACGCCGTGGTGGTAAATCCACCTCAACACCCACCACCACGTCCTGCGGCCAGCGTGGAGGAACAGAAAACGACGGTGCAACAGCAGCAGCAGCAGCAGCGGGAGGAAACATCTTCCGAGCATGCAGACCACGTCGAAACGAGAACGTCAGAAACGCCAGCCGCCGTCGAAGAACTGGCCGCTCCGACGTCGGTCAACAGTTCAACGTTGTCAGCAGATGTGGATGTCGTCAGCGCTGAATCGCCGCCGCAGTCGAGCGACATCAAGAACTGCTTGCCACCGCCAGAGCCACCGCTACTGCCACTGCCTTATTCAGACGACGTCAACCTTGTGGTCTGTCTGGAACCGCCGGTAGCCGAGATGGACGAGTCCACCGACTTATGAAGACTGCATGTTAACGAATTGTGTGCGGCGCACTGTCTACGGCGATCTTGCGCGGCGTGGAAATAAACGGCTCGGCTCAATTGCCGGTTATCGGAAAAAGTATTACTGACTGTGTACTATAATACACACGCAGTCTCTTACTTGTAGCGTTTGCAGAATATGAAAATTTGTTTTTAAGTAGGAGCTTGAGCGTGACCTTAACCAGTATTTCAGATGTACGAAGTAGAAATTGTATCTTGCGTAAGACTTTCGATCATTGTAGTATACATGTATAGTATCTTGTGGGTGATATGCGCTGTCTGCATGTCGACGTTGGCTGTGTGGACATTTCCAGTAATGACCTTTAAACTTTGGCCAAGGTCATCGTTGACGTAGGGTATCTGAGTTTCTGCTAGTGTTCCGTAGTGCAACAAGAAGTGCACTTATTGATCCGCCTGTTCAATAATTTCATTTTAAATGGTTATCTTAAAATGGTCAAATGATATAGCTTTTTATGGGAAACCCATATCAGAGTTACGGAGCCGTCGAAGCGTTACCTGCCGTATGGGATCACACAGTGTTACTTCCCACCCGATGCAGGTAAACTCAGAACGCACCCCGCCATAACCCCAGCGAGATCTACTCCGGAGGGATAGAAGGCTGAGTTGACCTTGATGTTGGCTATACCGAGATGGTTTGCGTGCTTGCAGACCCATCAAAGAAAAATCCACTTGATAGCAACCCGAACGGGATTCGAACCAATGACCTCGCGATTGCAAGTCCAACGCCCTAGCCGCTACATTACCAAGCCACCTTCGGTCGTCCTAATAGGCCGCAATACACGGGTCTCGCACGTCTGTCGGTCTGGCCGTCCGTCCGTCCGCCGGTATCTTATACTGGTTCGAAAACTAAAAGGCGTAGAAAACCAAAATTACAGAAGGAGAAACTGGTGTGCCAGTTTTAAGTAAAAGCAAAAAAGAACAAAGGTGAAGAAAGTTTGGGTTGCACACATCTACAAGCGGACGGCCGCGTGTTTTCAATTTTAATTGCGCATTAGTCGTAGCTGTCACGGGCATCTGACCGTTTCAGCTGCAGGTATAGACGTTATGAAACGAAAGAAGGGCGTTTTGTTGCTTAACACTGGCACTATGCAACGCTGCGGTCACAATATTAGGCCTACTGCACGCGGGCGTTATGCCAACTTGTGCCAAGCTAGCTATTAACCCATTTTGCTGCCAGTCACTCAGCAAATTTGATGCAAGCTTAAGCTTATTGAGTGGGCTCAGACAGAGAATCAACCGTACGTGTGCAATCGTGCTTGTTTTTTACGCGCGAAAGCAGCTAATGCTTTCAGCGCGTCTTAGCCATCGCAATTCTGTCTGTCCGTCTGTCACACTGGTGGATCGGTCAAAAACGGTGCAAGATAGGATCACCAAATCTTCACCGTCGGCTGCCGGGAAGACTCTAGTTTCAGGAACCGTAAAGCTTTTCCATAAATTCTAAGGGGTTCACCTCGAACGAGGGCGCTAAATGAGAGGCGAGTGGGCAAAATAAAATTTGCGATTTTGGGCCAATAAGTCGCAGTATCTCAGTAACGGTGCGAGATAGGGTCTAGGTTACTATTAATCACTAATAGGAAGTCGTACACTGGCTCTCGATTGGCGCCGAATTCAATGACCTTGAATGACTTTGAACGCTAAAATAGGGGATTTTATGGATTTTTTGGCGATTTCAGGCTGCGACACAAGTCCATATCATTCACAAGGTGGCGCCACGGAACTATCGTTATGCGATCCAGAGAATTTGGTATTTGTGTATTAACTTAGCGTGAACACCCCAGTTTTCAGCTAAACTACTGAACCGGAACTGCTATAGGCTTTCGCGCGTCTCGTGAGCATTAGCTAAAATTTCTTGTTTGTCACTCCGTTACAGTTTTAACAACGTTAGGCTATTTTTTATATTGTGATTGTTTTCTTAAGACGTCACTCAACTTACCGTACAAGTAAACAAGTTATTAATTGCTCTTGTTCGCTTCTTCCAAAAACTGCAAGCATGTTTTTTGTAGGCCTATAATATGCTTAAAAACTGTTCGCCAGTAATATGACAGCGGCTTAGAACAGATGAGATTAAGAGTATAATATGTGAGTGGAGTGAATTCGACTTTGTCCGATTGTCGCGTTATTTGTTAATTATTGTCGATTGTCGCGTTAATTGCACAGCAATCAGACAACCGCAATGTTGAAATGTTGATATTGTTTGCTAGTCAAAGCAAACTTTACACATATTAAGTATAACTGTAGCATTAATTCATGAAGTACGCCTTATATTTCACACTTTTTCCTTCGCTGTTAATCCTAGCCTACATATTATTTACAAACAAGTTGATAAACATGTTTAAAAGAGAGAATACGGCATTATAGTAATCCTAAAATGTTGTTTGCTTATTTCAGTTAGACCTAAGAAAATTTTTGGGCTTCCAGTTGCAACAGGCGAAAAACCAGCGAAAGGAGAAAAATTAACCAAATAATACTCATAAAATCGAAAGTAAAGATAGTGCAGCATACCAGACTAGGTGCAAACAGTTTTTTTCATTAAGACTTTAAAAACAAACTGAAAGCTGCAAAAAATTGAGGATCCAACAAAAATTTAACATAGCAAGGTTTTTAGGGATGGACAGCAACCAGAAACAGAAATTCATCAGGCCTCACTTTCACATGTAACCATTCGATTTGTAGAGATTAACATAATTCTAATTATGACAAAAATCAGATCAAGGTTCACAGGGCACCGGCTGCAAGCTTAAATAGGCCCCATCTGCAGGTGCAAGCTTACCCGGTACATTTTGAAGTCAAAATCATACAAACAAAAATACTAAAATCAAATCCAATTCGTTTTTTACGAGAACGAGAAAAAGTTACCATGGTAATATAAGAAAAGCCCACATAACGCAAAGGGAACGCGCGACAGCGATGCATGTGTGAAGGCCCGGTTCGAACAAAATCTAAGCTCACAACGATGTTTCATTAAGACTAGACGGCGGATGACGCCTAGCGCCATATCCAGTGAACGAATTTCAGTACTGGCTGAAAAACGCAATTTTTTCCTACCCCCTCTCATTTAGAGCCCTCGATCAGCGTGACCCCTTTCGAATATGGAAAAGCTTTACTGATCCTGAAACTAAGAGTCTTTCAGGCAGGCGACGGTGAATATTTGGTGATCACAGCTTGCACCGTTTTTAACTGATCCACCCGTGCGACAGACAGACAGAATTGTGATGGCTAAGATGCGCTACAGCAGTACCTGCTGTCGTGCATAAAAAAGCGCATTTTTGACACACAGCACACATCATTTGTTCCAAACTGCAGATGTTATCAAATGGAAAAAAAACAAATAACAATTTTGTCACAAATCACAAATGATCTGAAAAAGTTGGCATAAACAGAATGGTCAAAAATAATGTCTCAATGCCAAAATAATTGTACTTTACACATCAAATATGTGAAAAAAACCATCACCTTCATATCTAGACATCAGAAAACTTCATGTGACAAACTGTTTAAATGGAAAGAAAGACGTAAATTAGTAATGTAATAAATACAATTTTACAAAACTGAAAAATCAAACTGAAGTCTACTCTAACGAAAAACATTAGCTCCAGAGCACATATGTGTGTATAAACTATAAGCCAGATTGAATAATTTTAGCTACAAAAACAAGTGTGCAATTAATATAACACAACCCATTAGCAAAGCAACATTTAAATAAAACATTGCATACTTATGAAACGACATAAAGTAGCAGTTAAGCTAAAGTTATAGACAGATTTATATAGCGACACAAAAACTAAAATGAGAAACACAGGCAAGCGAAATAGCGTGAAAACCAGCAGCATGTTAACATCTTGTGACAGCTAACGAAAAAACAGTATATGGTTTGTATTCCTGAACAAAATCAAAAAGCATGAAATACTTTTTAAATATAAGATATGGCCAAATAAAAGCAGCCGCATTAGTGCTTTGCACAGAAAATCTGTAGCAGTGACGCTCCAGTTTTGCATTACTTAACTAAATATAAAAAAACACAAAACGTTTTTTAAAAAAATATATCAGATATTGCAGCTGGCAGAACTTTTTGCAAGACATAATGCAAACTAGAAAATTTCTAAAAATAGACTGGTTACACAAAACCGAAAGTACTATTATTATTGTTATTATTATTATACATGAACGACTTAACATGGCATTTAGTCTAGACAAACAGACTTCAAGGACACCGAACAACATGTCGTACAAAAACTGCAAGTACTCCAGGCGCATTTAAATCGAAGCTTAAAACTGAAGGTGGTGGTCTGGCTCAGTTGGTAGCATCGTTGATTGAATCAACGAAGTTAATCAACAGTAGGTCCAGTTAGTACTTGGATGGGTGACCATCCCGGTATGTAACCAGCCACTCAGGTCAACTCAGCCTGGCCATCCCTCCATGGGTAGGCACAATCAGTACCAGTGAAAGCTGGGACATAAACAGGCACACCGTGCGATACACTGGCGCCGTATCCGTGGTCTCGCAGTGTAAAAACTGGTGTCTGGCTGAGGGCCTTAGGAAACGGAGATCAGCGCCGCCCTATTGGCCGTAAGGCTCAGGAAGGACTTTATGTTTATGTTAAAACTGACCTCCACCTAGGACAATTTGATGCCATCACAGCGCTTTTGATTCACAAAAATGATGCGACAATAACTGCTAGTGTTATACCAAATTCTTTTTAGGCCTGATTATATTAATTATGTACCATACTGAAGAACTGTAAGTTTAACTTTACCATTAGGTGCAAAGCCTACATGTACATAAACAAAACAAATAAATAACAAAAGTGTGACAGTAGCAGAAATGAAGACCACATTATCTTAGTATATCTTACTTGTATCACTAAATACAATAACAGTAAAACCCGTGAAGGAATGTCCACAACAGCCACCACTATGACTAATAACATGGTGTTTCATAAAAAAATAACCCCAGCATGGGAGCTGAAATCAGGGGTCTTGTGAGCCAGAAACTCAACCATCTCGTAAGCTCTGTGTGCTGACGAACTGCCTTGCTCGAACACATGAAAGCCAAACTATTCCCAGTTCCCAGAGACACGTAAATGCGATCGCTTTGCACGTTTTTTTGTGGCTGCAACTGTAAAACTTCAAACATTTGTCATCAGCGAACCAGATTAATGCCCGGTTTTTGAAACGAGGGGTAAACCAGGGGTAAGTCTTGATCGAGGGTTACCCCCAGGTTAAGCAAAAATTGCATTTTTGCAACCACTAACTAACCACTAACGTTTAAACCAGGGGTAACTCACAAAAAGTTAACCGCACATCATCGGAGGGTTACTCCAGGGGTAAACAAGGGGCAAACTTGAGACAAGCACAATGGATCACTTTGACTACTTTGATGATGATTCGTTAATCTATTCGGCTGTCTAGTAATATTAATAGCAAATTTCAAGTTGCAACAGGTGTTCTGATTAAGTTAATAATGAAACATAAATATTTTGTGCAACATCGTTATTTTAAAATGATGTTTAATAATATGCTTTTATGCTTATTTTGTTTAACATCATTTTCCTCAGCATCAAAATTGAGATTGTTATAATGTCTGCAAAAACATTTTATGATCAGCGAATTGTTGCCTGCATGTTGGAAATAGCATTTTGTATTGGAGCCATTCAATAGGTAGCAGCGCTAGAAACGACCAAGTGATAAATCTGTGATAAATCAACTCAGCATTTCGCCACGTCACATGGTTGTTATCGACCAATCAGACACCAGTTTACAAAGACTGCCAAGTTACCCTGGGTTTAAACCTGGAGTTACTAACCCCGGGTTACACCTTGTTGCAAAAACGCAAACAAATTACACCGAGATTTAACCCCAAGGTAACCCTTCAATCTCAGGTTAGATAATACGAGGTTTATGCCTCGTTTCGAAAACTGGGCATAAATTTACCATCGAAGCAGGGTAGCAACAGACAGCACCAGAACACATTATGATGTCAGCATTACGTCCCAACTAGCAAAGATTATTGAATCAACAGCCAATTTTTGTTGAAATATTTTGAATACAAATTTCTTCAGCTACAACTGGTAAAAATTTTGTGTAAATTGATCATCATTCAAGTAAATTATGAAAAAAACAAAAGGGGTTCTTTTTTATGAAACATCGTGCTTATATGATATGTTACATTGTATTATTATTCACAGCCAATATATCCAAGCAGTCAAAAACTCCCAAATGTTTGAAATCAAACAACTTCAGCAGCTTGAAGTTCCGTGGGTTTAAATTCCTCGTCTGTGCTATACGTCACTGCGTGGCCAGTCACTAGCACAAGAGATAGTCCTACAACAGCAAACCACTGATTTCTACCTTGACACGAGACAAGACATTTGTTATAGTTAGGGCTAATACTCTGATCAATCTCGAAAAAACAAATCAATCAATTACCGGATTAATTGTAATTCATTTTTATTCTGAATTAAAAAGACCACAAATGGTGCAAATATGAAGTTATTTTTCACAAACTATTGAGCAAAATCGAACAAAGCAATGATGATGATAATGATGTATTACGCAAACTGCATAGACTAAGTTCTCAGCGCCGACTGTTAAACTAACACTCATCATCATCATCATTTCTGGCAAGCGCCACTAAGAGTGCGTAGCGCCGAACGTAGACATCAATCTCCAGAGTGGACGGTTCTGAGCCAGGTCAACTGCGTCGTCCATATTGAGGTCGCTGGATTTCAGATCCTGCTGAATGGTTTTCATCCATGTAATACGAGGACGTCCCAGCGGTCTCCTTTAGTTTCCTGCGGGGGAAGCTGTTAAGATCTGTTTTGCATCTGTTTCATCAGGCATTCGTGCAATGTGTCCGAACAGGTGCTGATTTAACAGTCCCACGGTACTGCGATCTCAACACCCAAACAAAAATATCTTTAGCAGCTGTTTAAGGTGTTCAGAGTTAATGTCGGTTTGTCTCGGATGAACTGGAAGGCTGTTCTACATTTTCTCGCGGCCGTTGCTGCTGTTCTGTAGCGTAGCTGTGACTTTGTTATTAGGAATATCACTGTGATTATATTGGTTGCTACAGCAACTACTGTTGCTGATGATGACAATTATGGTTATGATGATGATGAGAGATTTGTTTCATATGACAGCTGACCTGAATAAGTTCAACTGTGTTGTGGTTAGAGATATTGTCAGGGTGAATGGTGAAGCCCAAATTCCATTACGCCGACTTTCAGCGAAACTTTCCCGCAGGGAAAGTTGTGGACACAAACCATGAAAGTCGTGGACTCAAACGGTGACAAATCATGAAACCATAAAGTTTCGGTGAAAGTCGTCGACACAAATCACGAAAGTCGCGGACACAAACCATCTCGACATGTCGAGATGTTTGCGACAAAGTCCGTGACAAGTCCGCGAGAAACCCGTTTGTGTCGCTGTAATGGAATTTAGCCTGTTACGATGCACAGGGAAAGTTGGCAACAAAGTCGGTGACAAAGTCCGTGGACTTTGTCGCAGACGCAAATCATGAAAGTTGGCGACGTGGTTTGTGTCACGGACTTTCATGATTTGTGATCGCGACACGTTCGTGACTTTGTCGGGAACTTGTCCCGGACTCTTTCGCAAAATCGGCGTAATGGAATTTGGGCTTGAGACAGCGAGAGGTCTATCTCATGTGTAGGTATAATCGTCTGTCAAGCATTCCGGAGTCGCTGAGTAACTGTGTCAACATGGATGAGTTCAACGTCGAGGGAAACAACATCTCACAACTACCAGTCAGTACAGCACTAGCGCTAGGACTTACTTACTTACTTACTACAATCTCTTTTAAGCTTTAGTGCAAATAACTTTTGACTAAATGCTAGCATCGTTGACAGGACAACAGTTATCACTTCGGAAACATTTCTGCATTGAATGGTGATGATAATAATGTAAAACAGTATACTTAGTAGTCTTGTGACGACATATATGATGCACATTTGTTACCTCCGCCAAAGAGGTTATGTTTTTGCCAGACTTTGTTTGTCTGTTTGTCTGTCTGTCTGTGTGTCAGCAAGATAACTCAAAAAGTTATGCACGGATCTTTCTGAAATTTTCTGGGAATGTCGGGAATGGCAAAAACTACCAGTGATTCAATTTTGGGGGTGATCCGGAAGGAATCCTGGATTCTGGATCACTTTGAAATTGTCGTTAACATTGCTTTCAATGGGGCATAAGGGAAACCGCTGCAAAACCGAAGATGGTGCTGCCACCTGGCGAACAACATGGTCTTGGCAGAGGTCTGTGGGCTCTGACTGCTTTCTAGTTTTTCCGTTAAGTGTCTGTGGACATGTCTGGTGATGTCGCTGTAGGAAGGGTTGTTGTCGTGTCTGGCCAGCCTGCGTAACATCACTCTGTCTCGCAATGCTTTTGTCTCCTATCCACTCGGCGGACCTGCACAGTTCTGCTCTGCCATCGTGAGTATAACATTTATGTAGTGACATTTGTGAACATTTATGAAGTGAAAAAGAATCAGCATTGCAGAAATTTATACTTAACCAGCTGATTAATTGTTGAAAAAGTTAATTGATTACAAATTTGTCAACTGATTCAAATTTAATTGAAATTTTAAACTTCTTAGCAGCCTGAAGTGATTAACAATCAACATTTGCAGTCTGTTTTTTGCATAGGGCATAAAATAAGGATTTTTTGCTTGTATGGTGGTAGTTTCATAGTAGATTGCACTTTCTAAGCTTTGACTGCACTGTTTCTGTTAGCTGCTGCATCATATCAGTTTTTCGATTTTGCCAAAAGTCTGCCAAAGATAACAACAGCCAGTAGATGAATTCTGATGTTTTCATAGGACTTTATTGTCTGTCCAATGCTATAAAATCACCTTTGTGCTTTTGTGCTTTGTGCATTAAAATCACCGTGCGTCCATGTGTCCTACATTTCTTAAGCTATCTTCCTTCCACTTTCCCTTTCTCTTTCCCTTTCCCTTCTCTTTTTCCCTTTTCTTTTCCCTTTGCCCTTCCCCATTTTCTTACCCCCTTCCCTTTCGCTTTTCCATCCCTTTTTCCTTCGCCTTACCCTTTCCCATCCCTTTTTCCTTCCCCTTCCCCTTTCCCTTGCCCTTTCCTCTTCCTCTTTATCTTTCCCTTCCGCTTCCTCTTCTCTTTACCTTCCACTTCCTCTTTCCTTTACATATCCTTCCCCGTTCCCTTCCCCTTTCCCTTCTTTTTCCCTTTCTTGTTTTCTTTTCTTTATCCCTTCCCCTTTTCCTTCTCTCTCCTGTTCTCTTTTCCCTTACCCTTCCCCCTTCCCCCTTTTCCTTTCCCTTACCTTTTCCATTTCCATTCCCCTTCTCTTTAACTTCCATTCCTTTTCTCCTTCCTCTTTCCCTTCCTTTTCCCCTTCCACTTTCCCTTCCCTTCCCCTTTCTCTTTCTCTTCTTTCATCTTTCTTTCATGACCGATGACGTCTCGTGACCCAATTATCTTTGAGACGCCGTATCTCCGTAACAGTGCCAGATAGACGCATGGTCACTATGGACCACCCATAGGAAGTCGAACCCCGTGAGTCGACTGGTCACGTGACCGATGACGTCACGTGACCCCCAAAGGTCAAACTCTTGACCCCATTATTTTTGAGACGCCATATCTTCGTAACGGTGCAAGATAGACGCATGGTGACGATGGACCTTTTATAGTAAAGCGCTATTGACGAATTGAATGGTCTCGTGAATGACAATGTCTGTTGTTTAGTTAAAATAATACAGACGGATGAAAGGATCTTTGCTGCTGTACAATTTGAAATTAAACTGTTTTATTTTTCCTACCGGTCTAAACAGTTCACTGATTATATTTATACAGACATATACTGTAAACTATTGAAATGCATTAGACAGACTCCATGTTTGTATGAACATTATCTTGTTATGTACAACTTAATCGATTAATTTCAATTAGATTTTAGAACTTAATTGTCAATTAAAAAATTTTTTTCAGTAGCAGCTTTGGAAAATATATGTGTCGTTATGGGAACATTGCTTCAACCCCCTTCCTCTTTAGCAGATTTTTTTCTCTTTTTGCTCTTTACTCCTTTTTTCTTTCTCTCCTTAAATCCAGCTATGCGTCAGACATGTTCATGTGCTATCTTGGGCCCAAAAACATGTCTGCTGACAACAGTATCGTTTCGATAGCTCTCAACGCAGTACGAAGTTTTGATTTGCCTGAGTGTCAATTGCAGATGTATTATTGTGTATTAAGTATTTTGCTTTAACTATATTGTAATTTTGTTACAATCTGAAAAAAGAAGTGGTGGTATCATGGTATGCTATCCAGGCAGCCAAGGAAATGTTGGTATACCACATCATCTCACTTCTGACACCAGTTAGACTTACCGTATGTAGCTAAACTGTACGTTCATCAGTTTGTTAGTGACAGATGCTTGTAATTGTAGTCGATAAACATGGAACACAATCAGATCAACAAAATTCCGTTTGGCATTTTCTCACGAGCAGAGCTGTTGACAAGTCTCAACATGAAAGACAATCAGCTCACGTCATTACCGCTGGGTCAGTCGGTATTTGCCATTGTTATTCTGAGTTGTTTTTTTCTAATTTCTGTACTTGCCTAGGCACCAGGCCATAGTAGCACATGTGAGAACTTCATCATTGTTGCAAGACAGGCGTCATAGGACGCACGCTGGACGGTTGTTCCATAAATAAATTTACAAAATGGCACTGTTCCATTAATATTTAAAATAGACAAAAATTTGAAATATACGTTTTGTAGGGTATTTAATGCTGAACATACGTGGAAATTTTTTCGATGACAACGTCATTATTGTGACATTATCTGCTAATAAAACACAGTGTATTGGTGTATTATTTTTTTCACCAGTAGGCCTAATGTACCATGACTCTCAAGTGACAAACTGCACAAAAAGAAAAAAAAGCATAAACTCAGCAAATTAATGTCATGCCTTTAAATGCTAAACGTTAATGCTCCATCGTTCAACTTATTGTACAAATTTGTTCAAACTTTTGTCTTATCTCTCAACAAGCTTCTGATTGCTGGATGCAAAGAACGATGCTGGCTTCTCTCCGAGCCACCGAAGTATGTAAGTAAGTAAGTAAATGATTTATAAAGCACCAAAGTCTCAGAAAGAATCAGGGCGCATAGGATGATGGACGCTAGGTGGCAGAAAAGGCTGACTGAAAGTAGTGGGTCTTTAAGTGACGTCACATCTGAAGGTAGCCAAGGTTTGAC
>Ga0209367_1011120_pt1 | contig 11976 bp, 9 predicted proteins | sample WorMetLIZISLAND2_FD_187412 | JGI IMG/M metagenome (GOLD analysis project Ga0209367, IMG submission 187412) | Marine gutless worms symbiont microbial communities from Max Planck institute for Marine Microbiology, Germany - Olavius geniculatus... ... | reverse complement strand
CTCCCCCCCCAAAAAAAAAATCGGGGCTGTTGGAAAATATTTTCAGCAAAATGTTATTATTGCGAGAAAATTTTTTTCTCCAAAACTGCAACATTTGGAGCCAAAAACTCCTATCGTTTCCCATTTTGGAAACGTTTAGGGGAAAAAGTAAAATTTTGATCACCCATAATCTCTTCTGTTAAAATTTTGCGGCTGTCTGTCGGAATTCTGTCGAAAATTTGCAACCATGCCCCACAAACGTCACTGTTCATTGGGGCATGCATTTTGTAAAGTGAACTGAAAACGCGCCCAGTTCTGGACAATGCCAGCATGTCCTGACTGAGTCGTTTCGGTGACAGCGACAACATTAAACAATGCCGACGCGCCATCACGTACACTGCAAGAACTGATTAGGAGACAAACACTGTATAGCCGCGGATGATGCTACGACGCTGTGATGCCGACAGAATACGACGTACAGTACAACAAATATGATATGGGCAGCACGGCGTAGACAGACAAGAACACTCCTGGGGAAGATCTGTTTGTTATTGCAGTGTTTAATACCAAACTGACTCACATGTTGCTTCAGCCACCGACTGTGACTATGTGCACCCAACATCAAACGCAGTGCCCAAGCCGTCACACGCGCAGGACAGACGCTAGTCCCCAGGTCGTCATGACACCCGACGTTGTCACCTCTCGGCGAGCGATTCGACCCGGCTCGCAGTACATCAAGCGCCGCTTGAATCCGCCCAGCAAGTAGACAAACGCCGCCTATGCCGCCAGATAATGAACGACACATTCTAGTCGTCGTCGTCGTCGTCGTCGTCGTCTTTTTGTCGTCGTAGCTGTAGTTGTCGTCTTCTCTATAGTCATTATTGTCGTTGTTTTTGTTGTTGGCATCGTCGTTTTCGTCTGTCGTCGTTGTCGTTGTTGTGGTCGCTGTTGTAGTTGTTCTCGCGGTTGTTAACGCAGTTGTAGTTGTTGTTGTTGTTGCTGCTGCTATCGTTGTCGTCGACGTCGTCCGGAGATTACTGACGCCAGGGCGAACAAAGGACGAACTGCGTCGGTTTAACACGGCGACAGGCGTGAAACTAAACGACATAGTACTGCACTAATCGACACCACAACTGCCAGGCTTTGTTTTCGTGAATTTTCCGTAGCGTTCCACTGTGTCTACAGCCTACACGTTTAGCCACTTACGAAGAATAGCGGTATCAAAAGAAAGTTAGTAGATTTTAGAAAGAGCACCAGAGTGTCGAGAACACGCGCACGGCGTGTTTATGTTTACGACTCTGCTTCCGAGTGACGTCACAATGTTGCGCTTGTGATAAACAAATAACTGAATTACACGTCCTGGACGACTGGACGTAGTCCACCTGAAATTTTCTCTTAAGACGGAGTCATCGATGTTGGGGCGTCAAAAAGCGGCGAAGACTTTCGAAGTAACTGACCGATGTGGCAACAATACATCATCATGCAACATTGCAGATGAACAGAGCGACGTAAAATTTATGACTGCAAGGCCGAACCTTGCATTACGTGCATCAAGCGGTAAAAATCAGAGTCGTAGACCTATAAACTGAACTGACAGTGAGTAACCGATAGGAAAATCGGTTTAGTCTGTACCGTTAAGACAGTGGCAGTTTGCCGCGCAAAGACAGTTCTCATTTTTACGCGCGAAAGCAGATACTGCTTTCAGCGCGTCTTAGACATCGCAATTCTGTCTGTTCGTCTGTCCGTCTGTCCGTCACACGTGTAAATCGGTCAAAAGCGGTGCAAGCTAGAATCACCAAATCTTCATCATCGGCTGCCTGGAAGACTCTAGTTGTAAGAACCGTAAAACTTTTCCATAAATTCGAAGGCGGTCACACCGAACGAGAGCGCTAAATGAGAGGGGGTAGGTAAAATTTGCAATTTTTGGCCAATATGCATTTTTATTCACCATGAAAGGTAGCAAACAAATACAAAATTTTAAAAAACTTAACTAATTACAGTTCATACAAACGTCAGTTTTAACAGACTTGACGCGGCTGTCTTGCAGTTTACAAATCGGAACTGTGTAACTGTAGTCAAAAGCAGTAGGAACACAACCACTGATTAAAATCAAATTGAATAATTTGAATAAGATGACAAAAAGGATGTGATGACAATGTATTAGGTGCTCAGCGGTCAGATTATCAAGGTCTGCTGCTTCACCACGTTTCAGTAACTGTTTGTCAATGATATTGCTCACCAGCTCAACATTGAAGTCAGCTGTCAAGGGAAGACCCTGATAGTTTTCCCTCGTTCTTAGGTAATCGGCATATAGGCCTGCTGCACGAGCCGGACGGTTGCTTGTATATGCTGAGCTGAAATGATTAGCAAATTTATTAACTATTACACAGTTGTCTACACTAAGTCGCTGTATCTCAGTAACGGTGCGAGATAGGGCCTATAGGTTACTATTAATCACTAATAGGAAGTCGTACGCTGGCTCTCGATTGGCGCCGAATTAAATGACCTTGAATGACCTTCAACGCCAAAATAGAGGGTTTTGTGGATTTTTTGGCGATTTCGGGCTACGACACGTCTATATCATTCACAGGGTGGCGCCACGGAACTATCGTTATGCGATCCAGCTAGAGAATTTGGTATTTGTACATTAACTTAACGTGAGCACCCCAATTTTCAGCTAAACTACTGAACCGGAACTGCTATAGACTTTCGCGCGTCTCGTGAGCATTAGCTCAAATTTCGTGTCCTTTTTGCAACATTGAAACAGCGCGTACGTTTTTTATTCGGACTTTACCATAAACGTAGCATGACCATATCTTCACGCAGAAAGTATGTAAAAACGAAGTCTGCCTCCACTGACCTCGCACGTAAAGGTTGGCGGCGTAGGAGTAGGCAACTCCGACGTTGTTTTCAGCGACACACTCGTACTTGCCTTCGTCCGACTCCTGACTGTGTCGTATTTGCAGCGAACCTACAACATCGCCAGACACAGTCAAACTCGCAAGCTGTCTTTCTACATCGTTTTCACAACAACTATATACGTGTAGTTCCTGCGATGCTAGCGCCATCTCACGAAAGCGCGATGACGCTGCCAAACCCGAGATGATTCACAGAATCACTGTACGTGTCACAGTTTTTGTCGCACGCGAGTTTTTGTCGCATACACGGGGCATAATAAACTCCAGACCATGTTAAAGCGCACTTTTTTCATGACCTTGATCGACGGTGCGCTCCGCCTGAAACGTACGTGCGTGTTATAAACAAACTCAAGACAAGATTCAGCCGTCACGCTTAACTGGAGTGAAATAATGTGGTAAGAGACAGGAGGACGAAGTCGATCAGGAAATAAAAGAACGATATCACACAGTAATATATTATTATGTTTCAAGCCGGTGTTGCTGTGTAGCCAGGCTAATCAGCGCGGAGCACTGACCAGTATGCAGAAGCTTTATGCGTGGATCGGACAGGTCGACGGGGATATAATCCTTGAGCCAGAGAATTGATGGCTCCGGATTGCCACTGGCACTGCAAACCATCACCGTGTTGCGATCCTTCTCGACCGCCTTCAGCGTCGGACTCTCCACAATGCGCGGGTAGCCGCTAGGTGCTGCACAACAACGTCATACAGTGGCGTATTTAAGGGGGGAAACGGTGCGATGTCCCCCACCCCCTTTGGCCCGACCATGAAAATTTTTACAGGCGACTTTATATGAAAAGGTGCGTTTTTGCCCCAAAATGGGCGAATTTGCAGTTTCTATTGAACATTCAGAAGCAAAAAGTGTTTCAGCTTCAGCCCCCACCAAAGGCTCTGCCCCTGGACCCCGCTGGGGGCTCCGCCCCCAGATCCCCGTTATAGGCTCGCGCTCCGCGCGCTCGCCATGCCCCCCTTTGCCAAATCCTAAATACGCCAATGACGTCATACACGGGCTGGAGCGTAAAACACGTGCAACATATGCGATTCACGTGGACAGAACAATTTCAATTGCATTTCCACATTCGCCATTTTCATGCCCTGTCGCTTGACTCGTCCATTTCATGTCTTGCAATCTCACGTCGGGCATTTTCAGTTAATCGTGTTTGAAAATGTCCGATTGCTCGACCTATGTAAAACACGTATGCTTCACTTTTTAATGCGCCACTCTGTACAAACAGTTTAGTTTAGTTCAACACAAAAATAACGTTTGCCCATTCTTATAGCAAAGCTATCATAAACAGTTCAGTTTTAAGATCAGAAAGAGGAAAGTAATGAGGATAAGTTTCGGACGCCTGCTGATGGCGAGTTTTAAACAGTGTTTATCGTGATGTCTATAATAACTCGATTTCACTGTTTGACAAAATCAGTCAGTCAATTAATCGATCAATCAAAACACATTTTATAGCGCCATATGTCGCGAATTACACAATTCGTTAAGAGCTGCTTAACGAAGGACAACAGCGCCGTACAAGACAAAACTTAGACAAATTGTCAAAAGGCATAAAAAGTGTCTAAAAAGCTAAAAAGTTAAAATACTAGACATGCGTTTACAACCACGTGCAAAAGTCAGAAGTCTGCATGGCTCAAAACATTTGTTGCTTTGAGTTGGCTGTCCGTCCGTCCAATACAACATTGAATTTTGTCAACTTCTTCTTTTTCTTCTCCAATAATGCACATATCCTCTTGCGAGTAATGTCGTGCATGGCAGAGGTGCATGAAGTGCTAGGAACAACTGTTGAACTCCAGACAGAACAGATAAAAGCGTGCATTATCTTCGCGCCATTATCTCCTTTTGCGACGAAAATAAAACGCAGTGATTTCGTTTCCGGATACCGATTGTTGATGTCGGGCCATCAAACGTCGCTTGAAACTTTGTTTGGCGTAGATAAAGAGCACAGCAGAAAGACGCGAAGTAAAATGACGGGCGGCATATAGGAAAGATGCTGAATCGCCGGAGCATGTGGCCGCGACGTCCGTCCGTCCGTCCAGAGCGCCTGGAACAAATTCATTTTCCATCTCGGACGGTGTCCATCATTTTCCAGGCCGCTAGCTATCGGCTGATTGCGATCGTCTGGACCTCATGTCGTCGCGTCGTCGTCGTCGTCGTCGTCGCGGCGATCGATGAACGGAGTCCCGGAACAACAGCAGCCGCAGCAGCAGCTGTAATGTGGGCGACAGTCATACGAACTAACTGACCCGTAACCAACTCATCCAAATGAACACCTCCCACGCCGAAACTCTCGTCAGTGCCCAAAAGCCCAACGACTGCCGTGAAATAATGTACATGACATGATCCACCTTTACCGGTGTTGTTTACACACCTTTTAGTTTAATTTTTATTCGAGGTTGACGATAAGGTACGTGATGAAAGAACAAGCGTGAAAATGCGTACATATGGTCCCTGGTAGTATATAAGACCTGCAGCTAAACTGAAATAAAAGAACTAGTTTTAGGACGTATCGCCGCCAGGAAACAGGTAAAAATGCTACAACGTGCACGATGTAACATGAAGTAGCAGACTTGGCGAGTGACCGAGCGTTCGTTGTCGCTGGTCCTCGTGTCTGGAACACTCTATCAAACTTCATCACAAACTGTTCGTCATCGCGCACTTTCAGACAATATCTCCCCACAACACTTGTCTATTCAGTCTATCATTTTGAGCACGCACCACACCGTGCTACATTACTCCCGATTGCTTCAAACGAGAACTGAAGACGTTCCTGCTACGTTCCTGACGTTGCAGACTACAACACATCCGAAGAACAGTCTATAAAGAACAGGGGGTGGGCTATAGTAAAGCCTATTACATTAGCATTCACACTAGCTGTGTGTAAAGCGCGCTTGCAGAATAGCGTGTCGCCCACGCTCGCTATGAAATTGTTCTATTTACACTACATTACATTACGATGATGTGAGGCGATACGTACCTTGACCCTCGAGGTAGATATCAAGACGCGCAGTGGCTGTCGCCGCGGCACCGATCCCATTGTCTGCGACACACTCCACAGCATCATCGTGGTCTCTGGAAGCTTTGACCGGCTCGATGCGCAGCACGCTGCCGTGCGGCATGTTGAGTGTCGAGTAACGCTGACGTCCTGTAGTCACGCGTCGGCCACCCTTTCGCCAGTACACCTCGGGTGCCGGGTTGCCCGACGCCTTGCAGAAGAAGCTGACGATGCCATTGTCGGCTACCCGCTGGTCACGCGGCGCAACCGTCACCTTCGGCGCATCTACGCACACCGCGCATCAGACTCGTCGATGTCAATCACACGCAAATGATGCCAACATGCACGTCTGACCGTGTTCCGACCGATATATAGCGATCGACGACGACGCCAAAGACTAGTTTTCACCCAAACGCAAGGTTTTTAGTACATTTCATTTTGACGCAAACGACCCTGCAGGCGACGCAATAAAAGTAAGCAAGTACGCGACGGACGCAGCTGACGCAAGGGATGCAGCGGCCGAAACGCAAAGATATAAGCGGTGCGTGCGTTGCGTTTGATGGAAACTGACAAAAAGTCTGCTGCAGTACATGATTTGTATAGCAAAGTAATAAAGCGCAGTGGGTATGCAGTCATCGATTCCACACGTCGCCGCTGTCAATCAATACCTGCGTTGATTACCTTGCCCCGCAGGTCACGGCGCCTTCATGGAGCGCCGGTTTCAAGTGTCATTCGTTGAAAGCAGCCGGCAGCGCGACGGCTTACTCTCCGTATTTGTGCGTTGTCTATATCCTACTCCATCATTTATGGCAAGTTTATTTCGGGGACTAATTCCGAAAAATCTGGCAGATTAAATGAAACTTGACTCACGCAGTGAACTCTTGCACGCTTTTAATACTGGCAGTTAAATTCTGCCCGTGTTCTTTGTCTTAATTATATCTCTTTTTTCCTTCAGTCTGATGTGGCGCCCAACCGTTGTATCTTTTTTGACGCGTTTCCACGCATGACGAACTCAACTGTCCGTTTTGTGCAACCGTGAATCCGATATTATACCAAATTTGGCTAGAGATCAATTAAATAAGTTGTAAGAATTCAGTGCGAAATACTGCTCCGCAACGACTACATTTTCCGTGCAATGAATTTCATAGCCGACACTAAAGTTACAGGAAGAAAAACGACAAAAGTATACACTAGCATATAAACCGGCGACATCACTTTACGATTTATTCGTTGCGTTGCTCTTTCGCCGGCTCGCAAGACAACGCTGTCGAGTCTCGTGCATGGTAGCCTATGCAGGATTATCTTGTAACTAGTTGTAAGTCGTCGTAAATTCTCCGCCCGCTGCTGAAGGCTGATGGTTGCGGCAGCGTTAGAGCAGCGCGGCTTAATTATACGCCAAAGTCAATCTGCGCCAGCCGAGCGTAAGTACACCGACCGGCGGAAGTTAGACAGCGGCAGTGTGGGATTAGGCGCGATCCCGAAAGAACCAATTAATCCGGCCAGCTACTGTCGCACGTATCGCGCACGTGGCAGGGGTTTACTGCGCCGCGCGAGGTGACGGGCTGCAGGGTGACTGACGTCCCACGCGCGCGCGAACGGAACAAGACTGTCACAGAGTGATGCCAATCGATATTCGTCTTCTCATCAGCAACAGCAGAATGCAGTCGGCGTGCCCGCTCGACCTCGTCCAGATTGGAAATAGAATTAATCAGCGCCGAGACTGTTCGATTACCAACCCAGCTGCGGGCGCAAGACGAGCGATGATGCTGATGAGTTGTAAGCGTCCAGAATGCGATGCCAAGATTGTAATTAACTCGCAAACGTCCGCCGTTCCTTGCATCATCACAACCGGTTGACTTCGCCGTCGTTCGTCGCCAGTTCCTCCCATGCAGCCAAGATGCCGCCGGCAAGTCTGGACTCGGTCCTCGGCTGGCTGGCTTTGGGGCTCTCCGCGATGATGAATATTCAACGTTATATTATGGCGGCCGACTGCCAATAAAAAGCGAGTACTGCAGACAGACCTATGCGTTTCGACATGCACGTGACAGCTCTCGACAACTTTCTAATATATATAGGCTTACAGTGATAAAACTAAGGTCTTCCTTATTGTTAGCTTAGTTGTTTCGTTAAAATTATACACTACTTTACTAATTATTGTTTTATTTACTCGTTTAATTATTATCAATTTTTATAATCTTAGAAGTAGAACCCACAATAAGTCATTAATTACTAAAACTACCCACTTAACTGATCGGGACTTCATTGTGCGCATGCTATATAAGGACAGTTATTAGTCATGTCGTTTTTATTAACTTTTTAGTGTGTAACTATAGCTATTCTATTTGTACAAGTTGCATTTGTCAACTATGTCCATTAAACGAATATGTTATGTTATGTTATGTCAATAACTATACTTTATATACAACTGCTAATTAAATGCGCAGTGCTGAGCGCTACGAACGGAAAAAAGCCATAGCATACGCTAACGAACTATCTGCATTTTTCAGAGTAAATAACTGAACATATAGTTTATTACTCCTGAGAACGAAATGCATCTGAAAAGAAAATGCGTGTTACAGGAAAAAAATACGGATGTAAAATTGACAAGAGCTGAGACGTGGCGGGAGGGCGTAGATACTTACGCGTGAGGTACTGGATGTACCGATAGTGCGTGAAGTTTCTTCCTGCAGTATATACAATGTATACACGTTATCGCCGTGCAGTGCACAAGAGACAAGCAAAGACCACGGCAACACCAGTGCCGACACGTATGCGGCCGTCCGCACGTCGTCGTCGGAATTTCTCATCGTAAGCGTCAGACATGGTACTGTAGGAAATCCCAGCGCTGAATTGCCGTAATCCCTGTTGCTTGCGACCTTTAGCCCACGGCTGTCGTGGTGGATGCAGTACACATACTACTCCTGGGTGACTGAAGCTGTGGTTATGTGAGATGTGAGTCAGCTTTGCGAGACCTTTGACGAAAGATGGGGTCCTCGATCTCTAAAACAGCTCGATAACAAAAAAAATCGTCGTCTTGGCTAATGGGTCTCGAAGATCACTAGCCTCAAACTCATCTTTGCTTTTGACGTCTTCTGACGTTGACCATCAATCTTCTGAACTGAAAATAGCCGCTCGGGTTCCGTCTGCGCTAAAGAACGTTCACGCTAATTTTGGTTTCTCCTTTCTGTTCTCAAGTTCGGAGCCTGCACGATATACCAGAGACAGACAGACAGACGGACGGGCTGGACGCGAAATGCGGTTTGTAGGACGGCCGCATAAACATTCTGAAAAACACGTATTTGCAGCAACACAGTGTGTGCAGTGGTTATACCTGTACCACTTCTCGTGAAAATGATATACGCAGCACAGTCGGATGGGCAGACACTATATCACGCGAGCAATTCCAATAGAAAAGCTTTAAAACGTCGTTCACTATACAGTGACATCGCGTTATTAATATTCAGCCAAGATAAAGTGTAAATTCATTTTAGTAGTAATATGAGTGACAAACCCATAAATACAATCAAAGCTCAATCAGGTCTTCACTGGTACCTATTCGAAGCAATTCGAAATATCACACGCACACACCGTAAAATGCTACAAATATTCAGTTAATTAACACGATTATTCGCTCACGGAAAAAAATAGCAGCGATTTCGTTTAAAATATAAAATACGACTATGCTCCGTTTCGAAATATGAATTCAAATACGAAGTTGTCGAAAAAATATTTGCAAAAAAAGCGTCCGAAATAACCCCATTATTGTGATGATGATTCATGAAACTTTCGTATCCGAGAACTTTCGTTCCCGGGAACGAAAGTTTCAAAGGTGGAACTTTCATCCTCGGAAACTTTCGTCCCTTCGAACTTTCGTTCCCTGACACTGATAATTACTGAACCCCTTATCTATACAGATAAGGTCTATGCAGGCCTAGTGCTTACAGTTCAGCGAAAAAAGATCCAATTTTGTGTCACTCGCTAGACGTATACAGCTAGAGTTTCAACAGGATATAATAATAACAAGGAAGCCCAGATGTTGCTAGAATAAACGCACTACAGCTTATACAGTTCCTGTTGCAGTACTGACCTTCAAGGTCATCCAAGTTCGATGATGTTTATCTCATATGAAATGGCGAGATATGGCTAGTTTTCCGTTGAAAAAACGCACATTTTTCTACCCCCGTCTATTCAACCCCAAATTTGAAAATGTTTTCTTTGCGCTGCATCCCCGAAGTTTTGTACGCAGAGAGCATTGACGCAAAACTAATTATCCGTGCAAAAAGTTTTCCTCTATGAACCAACGCTTATCCACAATACATACGTTACGGACAGACAGACAGACAGACGGACGGTCGAAAGACAGACGACAATATGGTGCCATCGACGCCTACAGCATAGCTGTAATTAAAGAAGCGCGTCAAAAATTGTGTACAGTAGGCTATAGGCCTACTAATCAATGTTAGAGAACGAAAGTTCCAGGGGACGAAAGTTCCACCTATGGAACGAAAGTTCTCGGGAACGAAAGTTCCAGTTACTGTGATGATTAAGCAAGATTGCAGTGACGTAAAAACGTTGAAAAACGGCTCAGATAACGCAACTGGCAAATCGTGAGTTTGACGACTGACCGCAGGAGAAACCAGTCGCTTTCAACTTTGTCTTTAAGACTCTAACTGTCGCTATCAGAAGAAAACTTCGACGAACTGATAACAACAATTTCTTGGACTGATGAAGTGCAAAGATAACAACGACAAGTGAACGTGCAAACAAGTAGCCTATGGCCAGTCATTGATCTGGAAAGAAAAATAATGGACACAAGTTCAGCATTATTCGACACTTTCTGTTTGGCGCACTGGGCTCGCCATTAACCAGCTACTGTCCAATTTTTAAGTGAACGTAATATTAGTTGTATTATAATATCGTATTGATGCAATGCTGATTTCTACTGCAGCTGAAGCATATAAAAGTTTGGAGTTTGTGGAATTTTTACCAGAGAAGTCTTCAGTACAAAAATAGATAATATTTGGTGAAACTTTCTGTAACCAAATGTTCCAGTTCCAATTAACATTCGGCAGCAAAAAACACAGAAAAGTTCCCATCAGTTTGCATATAATAAGTTTCCATCTATGGCGAATAGAAACGGCGGGCAAATCAACGTTGACGTCATACGGCTGACGTTGTTACGTTCTGCTGGATTCGCTCGGAATCACGATCGTTTGCCTTGCTGTTGCTGTTGTGACAATAAACGCACAACATCGGCAGATGTCACAACAACGCAAACGACGAGCGTATCTAAGCCCTACTTCAGAGCGAAAGACCAACCGGCGATACGTTACAGCATTGAGGTATTGCTTTGACGTTAACACGCCGACGGGAAACGGTCTCTAGCTCCGAGACGAGCACCTGACAAGGTCAAGGTCATCAGGGCGCCGGAACAGCATGAAAGTCAATCAGGGGGGCCGAGGCGCATGGTCACTAATACTTGGACACGTTTTGTAGTGTAGCCAAAGTAGCCATGAGTTCATGACAAATTCTCTCATTACCTCCGCCAAGGAGGTAATGTTTTTGCCGGTTTTTGTTTGTTTGTTTGTCTGTTTTGCGGTGTGTCAGCAAGATAACTCAAAAAGTTATGTACGGATCTTTCTGAAATTTAGAGGGTATGTTGGGCATGGCATAAACTACCAGTGATTCAATTTTGGGGTGATCCGGCAGGAATCCTGGATTCTGGATCACTTTGAAATTTTCGTTACCACTGCTTTAAAGGGGGCATAAGGGAACCGCTGTAAAACCGAAGATAGTGACGCCACCTGGCGAATAGCTTTGCCTTGGCGGAGGTACCTGCGGGCTATGACTGCTTTCTAGTTGGAAATAATATCAAGGGGAAGCAGAAAATTGCCGATTTTTTGCTTGCTCGCTAAGCTATTTTTTTAACCTGAAGTGTTCTGTGGTGCTAAAATGCGCTAAATGTATTTTTGGTCGGGACTCCATCCTGGACCCGCTGGGGAAGCTGACGATGCTTACTCACGCCCGTAGTCAGCAAGGGAGTAGTATGGAAGGGGATACCCCCTCCGTCTTCCCCAC
>Ga0209367_1011119_pt1 | contig 11976 bp, 6 predicted proteins | sample WorMetLIZISLAND2_FD_187412 | JGI IMG/M metagenome (GOLD analysis project Ga0209367, IMG submission 187412) | Marine gutless worms symbiont microbial communities from Max Planck institute for Marine Microbiology, Germany - Olavius geniculatus... ... | reverse complement strand
GAGTCAAAACTCGAAAACGGCAATAATGGTTTTGGGGTGATATTATCGTGCTGAATTCCAGACTGGCCCTTACAAGACTAGCCATCCTAAATACTTGAATAATATTACTGTATATCCTAAACAAAATTTCGTTGTAGATACTTTTGCTTAATTGACACAAAATAAGTGCCAAGCTAAGCTAAGTGAAAGCCGTTTTCAGGTGTTGACTCATATCACCTTTGTCAACTGTGAAAGCCGCTTGAGAGAATGCATTCAGAGAATGCAGTTATATAAGTTTTTACTCAATGTAATTTAACACAAAGTCAATTTGAAAGTTAAGATAATAATATTTCAATTATTTTCTTTCTTAACAGTAATGGCCTATATATTGTTTAGCTGTAATTTGCTGTTACTGGCATGCTGCCAGCATTGCAGCTGGTGACGTCACAGGCAATGCATAAACTGCTGCTGGCCTACTGACGTCATCATCACTATGACATCACGCCAATGGGTGCACACGCAGACAGAACGATAGACTAAAATTCGGATCTGCCTGGACATGTCTTTCTACCATGGGCATTAGCATTCACTGACTCAACGTGGTGTCGGCATGGACTGGTGTTCTACATTGTTTTGGCTTGTGACTTCTGTCTTTGTATTTTTATTTCAAGTATTCAGATTGGCTGGTCTTGTAAGGGCCAATCTGGAATTCAGCATGCGATAATATCGCCCCAAAACCATTATTGCCGTTTTCGAGTTTTGACTCATATCGCCCTTACATAGCTTTGTAAACTGTTAAAGTTTTTGCTCTGATTTTTGCTGTTTTTTAGTCAACTTTGTCAAAATTTTTGGTATTTGATTTTAGGACAATAAACTTTTTCACTGTTTTCAGAATACCTCCGGACGGGTGAAGAAAGTTGGAGCAAGGAAAAAATTATGTGTGATGTAACAATGTCTGAGACATTTTAATACATGCTGTGCTGCAGCCAATTTTGTCTTTGAATAAGAACGGTTGGTTGCCATGACAACAGGGGTCGTCAGGGGAGAAATTTAAATGACACCATTAGATTGCCTGACCCTGAAAATAGGTGGTAGATAAAAACAGCGCACAATTATCTTTTACGGGGACCGAGTTATACCACTTTGAAGTCTCCATAGGCCGTAATGCAAATTTTTAAAAATTGGGACATAAAGAGGAGTACATTTTTAAAATTTTAATCGAAAACATATAAGGAATATTAATTGAAAACATAAGGAATGTGTCCAGCCTCAGAACATTTCGTTTGAGCCATTAGCGGCGTCGGTTGGTCTAACGGGCTGGTCTGTAGCCACACACAAGGAAAAAAGGGAAAAATAGATGCCTAATGGCAAATCTCGCGCATGCACAGCCAAGTTCCCTTTGAACCAACTGTAACCAAATTTTGCATGTTGGGTCGGGTGGTCGATGTGATCACGGATGCCAAGTTTTATGAAAATCTGTTAAGGGGTTTCGGAGTTACAGGACCCCCAAACGCCATTTCCTACACTTAATGTTCATCGCCCTTAGAACAGTGTCAGCACTACCGTGCTGCACTGTGATGTTTTTCAGTTAAAAAATAACGATTCTGGGTTTCACGAAACTCGCCAGATTTTTACAACCCAGGTTTGGATTCCCTACTCCAAATTATACTGCTTGGTGAACGGAGGCACTTGTGTGTGAACAACTTGCCCAGGGTTGTTAACTGACCATGCCCCAGACTGGAGACAAACCTGCAACCTCGGGCTTATGAGTTTGGCATGCTACCATTACACCACCAAGGCACACTGCGGAAATTTTAGGGGCTGAAATACCCCTCTTGGCAAAGGCATGTGGGGGATGGTCAACGTACACGCCTATAACTTTTTTGCTAGTCGACCAAACTTCACCACTTTTTGCTCAAACCCCCGAGAGACTGTGGTTGATAACGTCGTTTATTGCTTGTCGATATCTCAATCCACGTTACAAATATTCGTAGTCAAAGTCAAAAGTTGCATCGAATTTTAGACAATTTTTGCCCTCCAAAATTATGAGAAAGCGGTGCCCCCAAAGGTTGTAGACATGTTATCACCCCCACCTAGGGGTACATCATGTGGCAAAGTTTCGTGGGCTACTCTGACTACTGCCAAAGTTATAGGCACACATATGCTAAATTTTAAGCCAATTTGTAACCCCTTTGTAAAAAATTTTTGTGGAACCCCATCCTCGATGGAGGGTGTGCTAGTTAAGACTTGGTCATTCTCTAGTGCACGTAAAAATTTGGTGGTGCAGCACCCCCTAGAGGAACAAATATAGCATTTAGAAAAAGTCGATTTGAGTGGGTACAATTTGGCCTCTATACCTCCACAGTTAGTAGACCAAAGTTCACTAGACTTTTTTCGTCAAAGCGAGAGAAATAGCTGTAGATAAAATACTTGACCAATTTTGAATATATTTATCTGTTTCAAAAATATTTGCCGTCAAATTTTGAAGTCATCCAAAACTGAGCCAAATTTTGCATGTTTTTAGCCCCTAAAATATTTTTGGGGAGGGCCCCAAATTTTTGAACCCAATTTTCAAAATTCAGCCTACTACAGACCACAGCACAAAATTTTGCAGCGATCGGTCAATGGAGCTCGAAGATAACGTGGCGAAATAAAAAAATAAGAAAAATTTGCAGTAAAATATAAGTCCACTTAGAAAACTAATGTTTCCGGGCGGACTAATAATTTGTATTCTGTCACGTACTCATCAATGCTTCTGCCAATGCTGGCCTCCAGCACTTCTGGCAGATGGTCATCAGCACACCAGTTAATGCTCAGGTTGCGGTTATGGACTGGCTTGTTTGTCGGCTCATAGACCCGCACACGTCCGATGTATGGATGCCGCAGCGAGTACCCTTCCGGCAGGTCACGAGTCAGCGTCTCAGTCACGCGACAGCACAGTGCCCTTGACAGGTGGCCCAGATCAAAATTGTTGCCTGCACCATAGCAACAGAATAGCTATCAAATCATCAACAACTGCTGAGACCATTCATTCAGCGACATAAACAAAATACTGCATCTAAAAAGTCGAGCAGAAATTATGCCTCACCAAAAATCACTACTCTGAGCTGGCCTAACTTAAGATTCTTTGTGTGTGACAATCAATGACAAAACTATCAGTAATTCCAATTTTTGTTTAATACTCAACAGTGATTATTCTCCCGTTACTCCAGATTAGGGCAGTTCCCAAAAACAAAGTTTTGGGAATTGTCTGAAAGAACTCTTCGAAACCATCATTCACCCAACCAAAGTACCAAACAACCAATGACCAAAGTTGAAGATATCGGCATCACCAAGGGCCGGTTTCTGGATCTTAACTGGTCGTTCAAGTTAGTGTTGACTGACAGATTTGCATAACTCGCGTTTCCCGTTGCACTAACCAACGGTCAAAATGGCCAAAAATTTAACTGGCCAAAATCGGCCAGTTAGCTAACTGTCAATCGTAGTTATCGTATTTAACGCAACATATGTACCATTTTGCAAGCAGTTAATTGAAGAATGTGATACTATGGTATGATTTTACCGTATAGCGAAATCTTCAAAACACTCAAGGAGATGTTTGCTGCTACAAATTTTACTACAAAATCCATTCATGAATGGACAAAATGGCCATCAGCAATCGGTTGGCTGACTTGTAGTCTGGCTGACGTGCGCTTGCGCTCATTAATATTCATGACGCCAACCTGCACTAGGCGGAAATGATAAGTGTTGTGTGCATCGTTGCTACGCACCTATAGTATACCGCTCAGTTGGCTGACAGCCAGTCAAGGTTTTGTTCAGAAATGCGCATAAACTTAACCAGCAAGCTACAATTAACAGATGGTTTACTAACTGATTAGTTAACTAAAAGATCCAAAAACCGGCCCTAAAGTAGCTACCAAATAAACCACCAATAAACGTAACTAAAAATTCATGTAACAAATTGACACAGACCGATGGTGATGCTGCTGAGGTAGACTGGTTCAAGGAACTGGCTCAACAGGCTGCCCTGCAGACCAAGCACATTCCAACACATGATCTTGTCTGAGCACGACATCGTCCGCACATTCTGCTTTCCACTCTGAAGATCATTCCATGACATGCGACTTGTCAGCCGCTCGACAGGCACGCATGTGCTACCTACGCAGCCCAATTTCACCGAGACAACTTACAACAGTAGTACTTTTTATCATATGTAGGATGGTAGAGTAACAAATGGTGATGGCGTAGTACAACAACTGGCAGTTTAGACAGATGTGATGTACTGCAACTTTTAAACCAAACTCAGTGCATGGGCAATTCATGTTCTCCTCCCCTTTTATCTTTCTTCCCCTATCCCTTCCCTTCATTCTCCCTTTTCTTCCCTCTCCCTTCCGGCCTCCGCTACTCTGCCCTTGAAGCGAGGCCCTGGATGTCACCCCGGGAAACATTTTTAAAATGTTAAATTGTCGCACTGAGTTTATTAGATATCTTATCAAGTTACCAACCAAGCTTACGCTAATAACGACGGAGCAGTTTCAATATACCAGCAGCTGGAAAACCAAACTACCTATCCTGATCATAGAATATCAAAAATAATAGACTAACCCATTTGAGCAAAATGCCCAGAGGAAATGGATGATTTTGTCCAAGTAGATGGGCCTAGTTTACATGTACAAAACTGCTCTGATCTGATGGCTCAAGCTGACTGGCTTGGTCCAAAAGTCAGTGAGTGGCCTGCCATGTAGAACTCACGCTACTTCCATCAAATGAACCAGGTAACTCTCACAGTGACAGTGTCACGATGACAGCAAAGTATACATCTTCAAACATCTTCAGTCACTACATTACTTATTACAGCATTGTCATCATTTAGAGTTATTAACAAATTATCACAAATAAAATAATAGTAATTCAAAACAGTGTCACTTAGCAACATTCAAACTGGTATCCTAAACGTACAAGCCAACAAAAATATGCTCAGTGAGTGAGTGAGTGAGTAGGGTTTAACGTCCTGTCTGACAGGTCATTTCGAGGACAGCCTTTGCAGGCAGGATTGCGCATACATATAATAACGAAGTAAAAATCTTAACCTTTACAGAAAGTTTAACCTTTATGAAACACAATTTACAAAAACAAACTAAATCTGAAATTGTAAGAACTGCCAATTATAATTGTGCATATGTAACAATAATGGCAGTTATAATAATCTTCCCTGTTATCCTCCAGACAGTCATCAATCTCATAATGCTGTCTATTGGAAGACAGGGGAGAAAATATGTCAACTGAGCATCAGGTAGTGAAGTGAATGACGCCAAAGCATAAAAAAGCATCATGCAACAGCAACGGCAGCTCACCAATTTCACATTTGACTCGCAGTTTTCCATGTTCTGGCAGTTCAAACGTTGGCTTATGCATGCCCTTGTTCATCTCGTCAGCATCTTGTGCTGTCAGGATGGGAGCAGCACTGCAGACAGTTGACAACTGCATATGTTACACCGCTATCAGTTCAATACACACAATGCACAATGCAGTGGTGCAATAACCTTTCTGAGCTGCAAGCCAAATAACACAGTCTTGAAGTCACCGCAAGCCAGACCGATGCAAAATGCTATTATCAATATTGATGATGATAAATTTTGCACAAAGGCCTATATATTTTACCGAGTTCTGTGGTGTGTTGCTGCCTGAAATTGGAGATATGCACAACTTCAGACAAGTCCAAAAACAGGTGAGCAACAATTAAGCAAAACAATAAATAATAAATATACAAAGGATATGTATCATATCTGGTATTTTTTCTTGGTTGCTGCATGCTGAACTACAAAACACAACTAGCCTCTAACTACAGTCATGAAAAGCACAACTCTCTGTGAAAAACTCTTAATTCTAATGTTAATCACACATAGAATACAGCAAAAAATATGTGCGTTCTTTAGTGAGAGTACTCAATGTACATAAAATTGACACTTTTAAATATTCAATTATCATTGTCTGCAACTGACGAAGTGAGAAGTAACCACACAGAGATGACAAACTTTAAAACATTCATAAGACTTTCACAAAATCTCACAAATAGTACAAACAAGTCAAGCTAAGCGCTGACTTGATGGGAAAAGCTGAAGCATCGCCACACGGAGCAGTTGACATATACATGTGAACAGAGACAGTCTCCCTCATACGCAATTTGCTGCTCTCAGAATTGTACTCAAAGACCGATACACTGGGCTCTCTAGAATAGAGTGCATGTATCTGACGATAGAACCATCTGAACAGAGAAAACACGAAGCAGCAAAATTATCTCACACAGCTGGTCAGCTGGTAAGTGTAAACAGATATTAAAAAGGGAATAATCACAGAAATAAAAAAAAAGATTATTTGAGACTAAAATGGCATTGCATCCTTAGCCAAAAAAATGCATGATGAAATTGTATCTGCAGGCAAAAAAATGAATACTTGTAAAATGAACATAAAAAAAATGTTTTCAGCCAAAAAGCAACATGACAAATGCGCAGTAATAGTCAAAGCTTATGTGCCAATTTGACCTTATATGCTGCTAGTATATTAAACAAGAAAAGCTCTGCTAATGCAAACGGGAACATGCAACAGTGATGCATGTTTGAAAGCCCAATAAAACAAGATCTAAGTCAGTCGCCAGAGGGCGCCAGACGACCAGCGGCTATAGTGTTTTACTCGTACTCACCAGAAGGCGTGACCTGTCTCACTCAGCCAACACCGTATCGGCTAAAAATTGCAAATTTTTCCCACCGCCCTCTTATTTAGCACCCTCATTCGCGGTCACCCCTTCCGAATTTATGGAAAAGCTTTACTGATCCTGAAACTAGAGTCTCCCAGGCAGCCAACGGTGATAATTTAATGATCCTAGCTTGCACCGTTTTTCACTGATCCATCCATGTGATGAACGAACAGACAGACGGACGGATGGACAGACAGACAGACGAACAGACGGACAGAACTGTGATGGCTAAGACGCGCTACAGCACCAGCTGCTGTAGTGTGTAAAAATTAAGACCTTTGAGAATATCATCACATGACAAATCACTCAATTTCAATATTAAACTAGAGTACCGAGTGGGTACACACTTAAGTGACAGAAGTGTGCTATTTATTTATGAACATTCACTTTTAAAATTACATTACATGTACACATACACTTACATCACATTCAGCATGATATTATGACACATCAAATTCCACACTTATCAATCTAAAATACAGCATTTTTTTGACAGAGACTGCAAAGGTCTGACGTAAAAACTGGGAAGGTTATTATGCCTGCCCAGCACTGATACCGTATTAGTTCAATCAAATGCGCAACACAGGAGATTATGGGTGATTAAAATTTCTTCTTTACATACTGAATTTTCCCAAAATTGAGGTATTTCAGCCGCAAGTGCATTTTTGGACAAACATTTTCGAACAAAAGGATTTTCCAACACCCTGGCCCTACACCACAGCCTAGCAAATTCTATCCCCTCAAATCTGAAATCGAAATCGAGCACAACTTCCCCTCCCCACTTTCACGCTTAAGTTTTCCCCACTTTTGGACTCAAGTGCCCCCCTTTGGGCACCTTTCCCTTTCTAAGTGAAAGTTTTGTTCATGGTGTAAATCAAAAAAGGGGGGATGCAAAATAAAGGGAAAGTTTGGTTAAGAGTGTAGATTGCCCGGTGAAAAAAGGGAAAAGTTTTGATTTATAACCTTATCGAAATTTCTCCCCTATTTTTCACTGGGCACAGGCTGCACCCATCAGGTATAGGACAGAAGTCACTGAATGCCATACTTGATGAGAGCCTTCCTGGCAATGACGGCAGCATGACAGTCCATTACAACACGACCATCAGCTGTCAGGCTGGTGTTCAGCACACAGGCGTCTCCCGTGCCAATAGACACTACTTCTCCTTCGTCCTCCTGACCTGTCATCATTTCACACCACAAACTGCTAGTAATAAACACAAATTATCACAATACAAATACACAAAAATTACTTGGTAAATTATACAAATTAACTAATACACAAGCTTTGTTTTTGTATGGATTGTTGGTATTTTGGCAACCACTGCTGCCTTTGTCAGAACGACTGTCCGCCATCTGTCACTATGGCGAATAGTAAGTCATCTATGAGTCTATTAAAAGAAAAAAGTTACTGTTTGTTAACAGCATAACTAAAAATCCGTCCAAGTATTGGTGAGCAATATGATATTACTAACCACAACCAAAATCAGTCACTGTCATGGACCGGAAAATCTCGAACATCACTGCACGTCATATTCGGTTTTGGCTTAAGAAAAGTTCTGCTCAGTTGGTTTTATGATTATTTATATCAATCTTTATTCACCGAAACATGGTAGAAACCACAGACAGAAGGAGAGATATATACAACAGAAAGAAAGAAATTTAAAAAAACACACACACATGCATGCAAGCACATACACCTATCAGCTGACATATAGTTAATGTTCAACATACTAAACTAACAGCAAGAAAATTCCTAATGACTAAGTTATTGCTAGACAACAGTTTATGTTCAAAACGTCCACGCCTTAAGGCAATATCTTGCACAATATCACGTTGATTCGTGAAGTCATATATACTGTCCAACAGCTGAAATTTAACTTTATACACTTTACACAGAGCATTAATAAATGTGTGCATAATACTAGACAAGTCAGAATTGTTCCAATTTACATCAGCACCAAACAATAAATAAATTTATATATTTTCGGCTGAAAACTCTATGTTGGTTACATATCTATACTGTGTCCAGAAAAAGACATCGTACAATAAAAATGTCAAATCTAGACACGTTATCCACAATGAATTGCAAAGGTGACCAACGAATTTTGTTGAAAAATATTATTTCTGAGCCGAGTTATTGATTGTTGAATACTGAAGACAAATTATCTCCGTTACCAATACGGCGTTACACACTGCAGTCGTTTGATCGGAAGTGACGTTCGTTGATGCAATCAAAATAAAGTAAACAATAACGAAGTGGTACTTTCTGCAAACATTTGTGTTTTAATTAAATCATTGAGACACAAGAAAAAGTGTTGTGCTAAAAGTTCATCACGAAATTTTTCAGCAAGCCGTGGACACTGTCATAACTAAACAAACGATTGTTTAATACTGCATGGACACTTCACATTTTGCGGTGATATCACAAAAGCCGCTATAACTATTGTTCACGCTGGCAGATTCAACTGAAATTTGGCAATCTGACTGACAATGGATGCTGCATTGTGGCAGTTGAATTTTGTTTGAATCAGATTTGTTTGCCAAAGTTACACAAATGTACACAGATAGGTTTTGTGCTTTTCTTATATAACGGAATACTGGTAAGAAGGATATTTTGTTATAGATATTCAACAATTAATAACTCTGCTTAACAAGTGATCTGCTAATGCAAACATAGCAAGTATATGCATAAACGATAGCAACTCATGGTTGAGTACTTCTCTTAATGATAAATGCAGCAAGTACGTTCCATCCACGCACTGAAGAAGGTACACTGGCCATCAGCCAGTTGGCACCTTGGCGTACTAACGCAGCCATTGCATCCCAGTGGTGAACAACATCGACAACATGCTAGATTCACATAGCAACAAACACGATCACTTGCATGCAGTGCAACTACACGGTGTTTCATAAAAAGGACCCCTTTTTGTTTTTCTCATAATTCACTCAAATGCCGATCAATTTATACAGAATTTGTATCAGTTGTAGCTGAAAAATACTAATTCAAAATATTGCAACAAAATGTGGCAGTTGATTAAATATTCTTTGCTAGTCCTGACATAATGCTGACATCATAATGTGTCACGGGTACAAGCTGGATCGTCTCAACTGGTGATGTCAGTTGCTTGCTACCCTGCTTCGATGGTGAGCTTAATCTGGTTCGCTAATGAAAAATGTTTATTGTGTCAAAACTAAGCAACATGGGGACACAAAATCAGGCATCTTGCGATCCAAAAATGCAACCATTTTGCAAGCACGGTGTGCTAGTGCACTGTCTTGCTCGAACACGTAAAAGTCCAACTATCCCCACAGACACGTAAATGCCATCGCTTTGCATGTTTATGTTACTGTAACTGTAAAACTTCGACAATTTGTCATCAGCAAACCAAATTTTTCACCATCGGAGCAGAGAAGCAACTGACAGCACCAGTTGAGACTATCCAGTTTGTACCCATGACACATTATGACGTCAGCACTACGACAGGACTAGCAAAAAATATTTAATCAACTGCCATATTTTGTTGCAATATCTTGAATTAGTATTTCTTCAGCTACAACTGATACAAATTTTCTGTAAATTGATCATCATTTGAGTGAATTATGAAAAAAACAAAAAGGGGTCCTTTTTTATGAAACACCGTGTAGTAGCACCAGCTGTTGGGCTAAGAGGCCAAAGTACCCCAATAACCCCAAATGGCAGCCAAGTCCTCCCTCCCACTTCTCTTCAGCTCAGAACCGTTCATAACTGACAAAACGAAATGCACTATGAATGAATAAATAACTTTTATCTGTAAACACACACAGATGATTTGAGATAAAAAGACAGCACAAGGCTAGGTTGACAGGTCATACAGAAAGGCTATACGCCTTCATTAACAAATACCAAGGGTAATAAAACTAAGAAAATACACACTGCTAAAACGAACAGATACGAAATACTAACAAGAAATTTGAGCTAATGCTCACGGGACCCGAGAAAGCCTATAGCAGTTCCTGTTCGCAAACTGTCAGTCTATCCCCAGCCATTTCATTGCGACTTTTACGGGGGTACCGCTCTTTGATGCCTTCGTGCACAGGTTTCCTTGAACCTAGAAAATCGAGACTTGGACCGTAGAAATCTACGTTCAATGCTAAAAATTTCATACGCAGCCTGTCCATGTCTATCTCAATTGGTTTCGGTGCAATTCGCTCTTGCAATGTGTCTCGCAGCCCGAAATCGCCAAAAAATCCATAAACCCCCTATTTTGGCGTTCAAGATCATTCAAGGTCATTGAATTGGGCGCCAATCAAGAGCCAGTGTACAACTTCCTATTAGCAATTAATAGTAACCTAAGCCCTACCCCGCACTGGTGGTACTACGGCGTATAGGGGCGCGTCCTCCGGCTGGCCGATGGAGAAAGCCCTTTGTGAGGTAACTCTGAAGGGTTGTGCCGAATAATACAGAATAAGGCACCGTGGACCAACAGTACCCAGTAGCTACTTCTATGAAGTAGCATAAGAAGGTTGACCCCTCAGACTGCTTAAGGTGCTGGTTTGAGGTTATACCGTGGAACAGTTGCAGTTCAAGGAAGGTTGATCTCTCAGGCAGCTAAGGGTGCTGATTTGAGATCATGCCTTGACGGGGCTCATTGGGATCTTACAGATACCCATGGCTGACTGCTTGGTTGGTGCCTGCCTGGTCTGTGGTCTGGTTCTGTGTGCTGTGTGGCTTCGCTGTCCTTGTCATGTCTTGGCTTAGGTGGAGCATTGGAGGGACTCTTGGTCCCATACAAGGGTGATGAGTCAGACGGGGATTTCCCGTAGATACCGAATGCATTGTAGTTCGGGACTACGGTTTTCCTGTCAGGCTTGGAAACCCTGCATGGTCTCTCCTTTGCCCCGTTTGGCTCTGGGACGTGGCAGGGGTGGTTTGGCCGCGCTGCTCCTGCGGCTTGTCTGCTGAACAGGTTTGGTCACCTGCCGGGTGACTAGCTGAGGGGACCGTAAATCTTTTGATGAGCCCCACAGTACTTGCTTGGTCAGGGCAATATGACCTGACTGGCAGTGTAGTCATGTGAGCGGGGGTAGTTGCGCTTTTTGCTATTCCTGCCATGACTTATTGTAGTTGGGCTTAACAGGATCTAACAGAAACCTATAGGTCATTGCTTGGTTGGTGCCTGCCTGGTCCGTGGTCTGGTCATGTGCGCTGGGTGGCTTCGCTGTTCCTGCCATGTCTTGGGGTTGGGTGGAGCATTGGAGAGGCT
>Ga0209367_1011118_pt1 | contig 11976 bp, 7 predicted proteins | sample WorMetLIZISLAND2_FD_187412 | JGI IMG/M metagenome (GOLD analysis project Ga0209367, IMG submission 187412) | Marine gutless worms symbiont microbial communities from Max Planck institute for Marine Microbiology, Germany - Olavius geniculatus... ... | reverse complement strand
TCGTCGCTATTTGCACAATACACAAGTATACGTTGATGCGTTGATGTGAGTTTTATAAAGTACAAAATGTTGTAATTTTCTGGCTGTTTTAAAGTTCGTAAAAATGCGTAAATTTTAAAATTCGTTGGCCGTTTTAAAATGCGTAAAAATTCGCGAATTTTACGAATTTTTTAAAATTCGTAAAATGCGCATTCTTGGTCTATGATTTAAATATTAACCCATTTTTTCCATAGTTCAAAAAATGGAACACTCATTTTGATGGTAAATCACAAAATAATTTGAGCAAAAATGGGTTAATGGACAATCAGTGCATACGGAGCGTTGAGTACGCTATCTACTACAATTAATTTGCTTCGTGCTGTGGGTTAATACCCACGCACGCCGGCGCTTCATCGGGGCTTTGGTGCCGTAGGCACCTTTAGACCATTACGGTGTGGGCCTGACCAAGCCCGCCACCTTCCTGAGGCTCCGGTCCCCCGGCCACGAAAGAGCGTGCAGTCGCATACACGAAGCGTCCCCCATGCTGCGAGCCGCTGTTGTATACCGCCACCTGCTATATACGTACACTAGAGGTCATTCTACGAAATAATGGTGTCGCGTCATTTTATCTGCTTAATGATATTGGTGATAGGCATATTGTATATTGTATTGTTTTGTACATTTATAACACAAAATGACGATCAGCGATATGCATGCCTGATCAGTGGAAGTATAACTACACCGGGAGCGGTTATTTTCAGAAAGTAGCCGAGTGGCGGCGTCTGCATCGTCGGGTAAGGTCGACATTCACAGCGTATGACGTCACGCGCCAGACGACGTAGTTCCGGCGAGTGGCCGAACTTCCGTTACTTGGAGGCGACGACGGACAGCGAGTTAGGTTCCGACATGGCCACTATCCGACCGGTCCGCTCCATTACCTGTCACACATCGACATAACTAGCATAGCGGATTCATCCACACATCAGAAACATTGAATCAATTCCGGCTTTTCGCAAGGCTCCTCATTGCTTCAAAAGGAATCACTGTAAACATGTGCACCACAGTCGTTGCGGTGTTTGACGTTACTTTCAGCCAGAATTGTTTTATTTTCTTTGCAGTTATAAGCAAAACTTTGCTCTAGGCCTATACTGACGATTTGTATTAGCCTGGACTATTTTCATTAAGTTTCAGTCGTTATTTATTGTGTAACAGCGTTTTTTCTGTTTTTTTTTTATTAAGGTTTAAACGAATGATATGCAATGGACTTGTAGCGGTCGTTAAGTTACACGTTTATTTTGAATGTCATCAACTTATGTGCAGACAATAACGAGTTATCAATAATGCCCCTGATTTCGGACACACATAATTCGATTGCCAGTATTCTGCAGCGGATCTAGCAATCCACAAGCGAAAAACGGTATTATTAACTACGATTTCTTTACGTTTGACGAAACAACTTGCAAAACTTTGGCTTACTAACGAATAAATTCTATCCTTTGACCTATGACCTACGTGTAGGCTATAACCACGAAATATTGCAGGGTTCGTGCGGTTATCGAAATACATGTTCGTGCAAATGATTACCGGGATAAATGCAGCTGTTCATAAGTTATTGTGTTACGAGAGAAGCAGAACTACGATGCTGAAAACAATATCGTTGTCACTACAGCAGACAGTACCAACATAATTACGACGGTGCCTTCCATCTGGCTGTGAAATGACGCTTACCACACGTATCTTTGAATGTTAACGGTATTGAAACTTCACGTTTATATTGCAACGCCGGCTGCAAAGAGTTACAAGTAAGTATCACGGCTATGGTGTTTTACCTGTGTAAGTAATGTTGAGCCACATCTGGCTGTATTGAACAAGAACACGAGTTTTTTCTGAGGGTCACCGATCTCTTCAGCCAAGCGGTGGAAGGTCGTCAGAGGCACAACTATCAGACGTCGACAGAACTTCGTCTGAGTGTAACGCATAGTGGAACCGAGCTCGCCGCGCCACAGATACATACCTGTCAAAAGTCAACCATAATTACAAAGAGTGCAAACAGCTTTGTTCAAAATTACACTGCTTCAATTTGTTTTAAAATTGTTCAGCGAAATTTCGCCATGTAGCTGCAAAGTATCGTGACACACCAATGGCAGATTTGACGCATGTTTTCGATTCTGTGTCGTTATGCGAACCTCTTATTCGTATTGTTGTGGTTGTAGATTTGTCGCAGACCTTTAGTTTGTTCTGGTCTCGCAGTACAGAATTACAACACTTAGCGTGATCAATGTGTTGCGAAAATGAAAAGCGATATATGCTTGAAGGACGCACTAGTGACCTCCAATTTTTCAATCAATCGACAGCTGCGCAATTGGGAATACCAATGCAAGATGAATAACGTATACGGTACATGTATATATATATTCCTTCGCCAAATTGGCACCAAGCAAAAGCACGCACACGCAGTAAAATGTAAACAAGCAGAGAAAGACCGAGTAATAATACAACACCATCAGCACTGCAACAACAAATCGCGGTAATCGATGAAACTGGAAATCACCCATTCCTCCGAAGAATAACGGTGAAGCGCATAATTGGAATGTAACGTACTTTTAAGTGTTAACATAGGTGTGCAAAAATTTGGCGCAGCCTCACTTTCTGCACGCCCGAATTTGGTCACGCTGACTTTCATTAAAACTTTCTCTCGAAGTCAATGCACGTGGGGGCGCAGTTTGTCGCGGACCTCTCGGACTTTGTCGCAAAGTCGCAAAGTCGGCGTAATGAAATTTGGACTTGATGTTTAATCAGCATTTCACGTATGCATACCTTCGTCTCTAGCTTCACAGAAGACTGCGTCACGTTCATTGATGAACGCTAGAGTGATGTGTTCGTTGTTGAGAATTTACTGCGGGCGCTCGAAGCGGTTGTGAGTACACAGAAAGTGGTCGAGCGACGTCGTCTGTATTGTGGAGAACTTGTGACAAAGAACGACATCGAGGACTTGGGCTGATCGTTGATAGTTGTGCGGCAGGCGAGCTTGACGCAGTTATCGTGCTGTGCCGTTGAGTTGCCAGTAGATACGCTGCACTGTGATGAACACCAGCCTCAGCAGCTTAAACAGAACCGTCGTCACTAGACGCTCAGCCAACAGCCAGTCGCCTGTCAGTTTCATTGCTTCTTCAGTTAGCACCAACTACAAGGTAGTTATTTAAACACAATACTGCCTTTCACAGCATTCTAAACACGACTGTCAACTGCCGAAATTCACAGAAATTGTTTTATTACGCACTGTGTCCTCCAAAAACGTCCCACTTTGCCATTTTTCATATCTTCGCCTAATAGGCTATTAACCGATTTTCAAAATTCTTTCACTGGCGCGTACTGTAAACAATTAGCAACAAAGTAGTTGTTAAATATCTTACCACGCATGAACTATGTCGCTAAACTACCATGTAAAACAAAAATTTCCAAAAAATCACCAAAATTATTATAATACGTCTGCAAAAAAATCATTTTCTGAATCTATTTGTACTAATTTTCATATAAAAATTAAATTATGTTTAGTGTTACATGCATTTCTGATGTTTGTAAACAAAAGCAGATGATATTGTCTTAAATATTTTTAATTAAGCCACTGACGATATACGGATGATGAAATGTGCCAATTAGCAGTGGAGAATAAGAAACTTGTACCGGTTCAAATAATACAGTTTTTGGAAAATACTGGCTAAATTTTTGAAGATAAACTGCAACGGCAAAAAGAGTGAGAATGTTGTCAGGGTTAGGCTGCGTTCACATAGACACGAGTAACAGTGACTTGGAAAACATGCAGCACCGACCAAAGGCATGAAACCAGCAGACTGGAGCATACACGTACTGGAGAGAACATGATCACTGTGGATGAAATGGTATGCTTGCTAACCTACAACTTTAGGCCAGAAACAAACATATCGTTTAATACGCCAGATATCCAAAGAAACAGATCTAACAAAGTCTAGCATCGTAAAGATCATTCATTGCATTTTTGGCTGGAAGTGTATTTTGTTTACTAACTCGCTTGCTGTCTATGATTGTTGGTTTTTCTTGCATTTATATTTTACAAGGTAGTGTAGCGACATAATTAACGTATAAAGAGTTATTTAATAATCACTTAATTACCAATTGTTCACTGAATGTCGGCCTACCAGTAAAAATTTGAAAATCGGTAAATATTTCGCGAATATATAGACAATCACACAGTGGGATTTTTTTGGGGACACAGTGTAGGCATACGGTCGTCTTTTTGAGCATTGCAAATCATGGTCTTTGGCTAAAAAATCTGCAAGCGTTTGTCAGAGTTAGCCTGCGTTCACATAGACACGAGTACAAGTCCGGCACTGTACGGGTTTCCGTATACGAGCTCCGGCAAACACGAGTTTGCATGTATTTCAATGGCGGCCGTTTATATACATACGAGTACGGGTTACCTGTAAATTTTACTCGTACGAGTAGTTTGTAGGCAGTTCGTGTTTTTGTTCAACTCGCAAAAAGTAAACTATTTACAAATATCATTAATATAATTTATAAAAGCTGTGGCGTATATTTGACGTCAGAACTGACGTCATCGTAAAACTGTTTATCGTTAACAATGTGCGATTTGTAAATAAATAGTAACTTTGTACTGGAATATTGTTGCTTTAATGGCAAAGTATTTCCTCGATTCGATTTTACTGCGAATTTTCAATATGGCCGACTTGCGTTATGTGCTTGTACAAATGACCGTGAACGTTCCACTCGTACGAGTGAAGCTTCTACGGGCCATAAACAGAAACCCAGACTGTACTTGTACTCGTATTCGTGTTTATGTGAACGCAGCCTTACTGTCATTCGATAGATAGCTTTACTTTGTTTTCCCGAGTTGTTTCTAATAAATTAGACATTCTGTTAAGAATAAAATAGCGTTCATTTGTGCAAAATTTGGTGCCAGTCTGGTCACTATAACTACAGCAGACATGGACATGGGTCCATTTTCCATAACTCAACACAACCCAACCCATAACTTTTGCAACCTAACCCAACCCACGACCAAACCTACTTGTCCCAAGCCGACCCAACGCAACGCCGTACATAAAATTATTCTATAGATAATTTTAATATTAACTGCGCATTTTCTACTTTATTAATTTCTAAAAAAAATTGACATCGATGAATTGATTAATATGGAACACGTTTTGCAATCAATCAAAAACATAGCAAAAAAAATGCAAAATTTAACTACTGGTAGTTTTTATCTATTTTAAAAGAAAGCAAATTGGAAAAAGTAGCAATGACGTGGTTCATATACGTGTAGTCGACTGGTCTGTCCATGTCTGTGTTACGGTCACAAGCCGTGAAATTTGATATGTCAATGTTTGCTCAAAATAAACCCAGGCTCTAGCCGGAAAAAGGCTACAAAGAAAGTAAAGAATACTTGGATCGAGCGCTGAATTCGCGAGTGTCGAGGCGGCATATGCGCCCAGAGGGCTGTCCACTAGAAAGCGATCCGTACCTACGGGAGAGACCGTGCGCTTCTGCAAAATTATTTTAATTTCCGCTAAATGATTTTTGACGCACTTTATCTGGTGCATCGCTTTTACGCTGCATTGGCTGCACAGACAGTAAGTAGATTGGAGTAACTGTTTCTACTTACTCAGGTAGGCCAGTATGCGGTGTACATCCATCAACTGCGATGCTTGTCATTATGAAAACGAGATGCGATTCAAAAATCGATCGCACTTCGCCACGTGGACGGTCGATAAGCGAACGATTAGGCCTACGACAAGACTTGAACATCACGTTTGGCGTTTAAATTGGCGTGTCCTTTTTAAAAAAAATCCATCATGTGACAGCGTGAAAGGTTATTGCATAAACTATGCAATAGTCCATACTAAAAATTCTGTAGTAAGCATTTATGAAAACTTTTTAAAACGCAATTTTTAAAGGTTCGAAAGACAAGGCAACCAAAGACATTATCAATTAATTCGAGCAAAGCTCATGTGACGCGCGATAGCAGCGGTCCTGCCATTTTGGCAATCAGTGTAATAGGCTTACAACAATACGATATTAATGCATCTTAAAGAGTATTTAAATTTGAGGCTTCCGTACGGAAAACGCTTTGAGTTTAAGAGATCAAAACTTAAATTCTTAAAAATGTACGTTCTATGCTAAAATGTCATACGCAGGTTGTCCAAATCCATCTCCAGCTATGTCGGCGCAATTCACACCTACAATTTGTGTCGCGAAGGAAAATCGCAAAAAAAAATAATAAAAACCTCTATTTTGAAGGTTTAAGGTCATTTAAGGTCATCGACGTTGACACAAATAAGAAGCTTGTCACCAGTGCTTGTTATAATAAGCAGCATGTCTGTACCTACCTGCAACCGTTTTTACGCTGCACGAGATAATTGCGGTAAAAATAATCACGTTTGGGGGGAAAAAAGACGTCTTTTACGCCCGCTTGCGCCGGCCTCCTTAAACCTAGGGGGGTCGGGATTTAGATTTTCGAAATCTACGTTTAGTGCTAAACATTTCATATATACAGGTTTATCTCCAGCTATTTCGTCGCAGTTTAGTGCAGAAATGTGCGCTGCAAACAAAAGTTGCGAAAAATTCACTAAAAACCCGTTTTGAGGGCTTAAGGTCGTTCAAGGTCATCGATGTTGATAATTTTTTTAAAAAAAACCTGACACCTCTGCATGTTATGATAAGCAGCGTGTGTGTACTTATCTGCAACTGTTTTTAAACTAAAAGAGCCAATAGGATCAAAATAACGTCTTTTAGAGGGGGTACCCAAGTTTGACGCGCTCGTTCGAAAAAAACCTGCACCCAGAAACACGAAATTTTGTCACAAAAAATAAAGACCTTGAGGCAGCAATAATGAAAATTTTGTGATTTTAGCTTGCGCCGTTTTGATTCAGTGCCAAGGTGTGACGGACGGACAGACAGACGCCTAGACGATGGCTAAGACGCGCGAAGCATTCTGCTATCGCGCGTAAAAACTGATCGCTTTCGACCAACCCACCGTTAATTGGCATTTTTAACGCCAGAATCTTAGCGAATAACTGCATACGCTATTGGTCTATATACATCATCGAAAACTAAAGCAGCTGGCAAACATTCTGGTCTTTGAAAGTGTAGTAGACCCTAGTATATTCATTTGTTTTTACCAAAACGCTGTTTTTGACCACCCATTGTATAGCTTCAGGCGCATCAGCACGAAACGCACAAAAATATTTACACACACGCCCACACACCGACAGACGCCTAGGCCATAGTCATGGTTGAGCCACAGCTAAGACCAGTGATGTTTAACTTAAGTCAGAGTCAAAGTCAAATGAATTTTAGCCACTTTGACGTTGACTTTGACTTTTGCTATCACGCCAGATTCTAAAGCAACTAAAACGCAGTTTAAACTTGAGCCAAGAAATTTATTCCAAAATTGCTGTCAGTTTCGCACTTGCACTAGGCCTATTTTATTGTTCTGGTTTACTTGTTGATTTCTTTAAGGAGTCAAAATTGCACAAATTTCAAAATTCTATATAATTGAACTGCATTAAAACTGACGATAACTGTGTTTAGCCATGGCCTGGGCGTCTGTCCGTCCGTCTGTCTGTCTGTCCGTCCGTCACACCTTGGCACTGTATTAAAATTGTGCAAGCTGGGATTACGAAATTTTTACTGTTGGCTCCATGGGAGTCTAGTATATCGGGACAAAAATTAGTGCCCGTGGGTTCGGGGGTTCCCCTCGAACGAAAGCGTCACATAGGGGTACCCCCTATAAATACGTCATTTTGCCGTTATTGGCTTGTATATTGTGAAAAAAGTTGCAGATAGGTACAGACATGCTGCTTATCATAACAAGCACTGGTGACGGGCTTTTTAGATTTATCAACATCAATGACCTTAAACGACTTTGAACCCACTATAAAGGGTTTTAGTGAATTTTTCGCATTTTTGCATGCAGCTCACAATTTAGCACTGCATTGCGACAAAATGGCTAGAGATAGACCAAGACAACCTGCGTATGAAATGGAAAGAACAGCCTTTCACGCACGTTACCGGAAAAAACAGACTGGATGGCTTGGATCACAGCCGTCTCGAAGTCAGTGACAAGCGTGCGTTCACCTGCTCCCACGCTGCCCAACAGTGCCAGGAGGTTGTCGCTAATAGCGGCAAACATTTCTGAGTATGTTGCCCGGGTTTTGTTGGGCAACAGCGCCCACGCAAGCGCCATTGCCTCACCCTTCACAAATCCGATTATTAAAGTTGTACAGGGCTTAGAGTTGAGTTACAATATTTCGCTTGTGCCAGCACGGTGTTGGATTTCTAAGAGGTCGAATTCTGCTCAAATGCGGGTGTTTGTAAATGCGATGTCATCTCACGAAGAGTCTATTGCCCGCCCATAAACTTGCAGTCGCTCCGCACCCCGCGCAACCCCTCCGTTGTCCACTATGCATTCTGTCCTTTTAGACATCAAAGGCACTATGCATGAATTGATCGGATGATCAATTGTCAAGCCGGTTACTCTGGCATGTCTTATAACTGCTATAAACGTTTAATAGACATACGTGTACAGGTAAAGCGAAAATGTCTACGTGTACTGTGGCCTACCGTAGAGCGTGTAATCTATACGTCTGGATTCAAGTTAGTAACAGTTTGTTAAAACGTCGTTCTTATGGGCTGGTTATGATTTCTAAATGAATCCTAATAAACTTTGCAACTTGATAGGCCTATCTTAGTTTATACAAACCTATTAAAGTAAACTTGCACTGGGGGAAACGGTTGTTTTTTTTCTGTTATGTCGGAGCTACAAGAACCCATTTCTTCGTCTGACGTGTAGTCCAAAATGTCGAACGACGTGTCCGCGATTCTCAGAAAAAGTTTTCACGAGCGTTTTTACAGTTGTTAATCAAGCTCACGTTACATTTTAACTGGTAGGCTATGTGCATTGGTTTTGACAGCTACCGTTAAAACCGCATCAGGCTTATCACGGTCACGAACAAAACAACTTCAAATTGTTGCCGCAAAACTGAGACATTATTAGGGGAAGTGCGGCTAATGTGAGCATGCTTCTACAGGGTGGTCCATAAAAACGGCACAAAGTTAATGACACCATAATTTTGCAACCGTATGTCATAGAGTCATGTGGTTTTAGCAAAATGTTCCGAAAAAATTCTTTACACGACTAAGGTCAGTATTTGAATACAGCACTTAAATATTCTTTGTTATTGCTACTGGCAATTGAACTATGCAAAAACAGTATTACCCTTGTCACTGCGGTCCATAAAAATGTGCCACTTTTATTTTTTTCAATAGCTTCGTGAAACATTGGCCGATTTTAATACTTTTTGGCATGCGACATAAGAAAGAAACTTGACGCAGATGTCTATAGTTTTGGCCATCTTGCCCTAAAGTTGTCGCTACACTGCCTTGTGAAATGCAGAAGTCGTATTTTGACCATTGGCCACAATGAATTCATACTGGGTAGTGCATGTGTCAGCTCAAAAAATTACTGAGACCACAAAATCATTGAAAATCTGTTGCTTCGTTTTGATTTCAAAATTGTAAGTCAACAAACTGAAATGATATATCAACAGCGAGTGGGCCGCTTAAGTCATGAAGTTACAGAATATGCTGTTGGCAAATGGTGTCAACGTCTACCGCTTGCGTTTGTGCTGCAGAAGGACATTTTGAGCACATGCTAAAATGAATATGATGTGATGTGACACGTGTGCTTTTTTGAGTGATCATAATTGCCAATTGCATATGTCGCTATTCAGTTAATAATTTCTGAGCCGACGCATACGCTACTCGGTAGGAATCCATTGTTGTCAATGGCCAAACAGCGACCTCTGCATTTCACACGGTAGTGTAGTGACAACGTTAAAGTAAGGTGGCCAAAACTAGAAACCTTTGCGTCAGGTTTCTTCTTAATGTCGCATGCCAAAAATTACTAAAATCGGCCAATGTTTCACGGAGCTATTAAAAAAATAATAGTGGCATGTTTTTGTGGACCAAAGTATATTCAACAGTTCACTTGCCAGCGGCAAAAACAAAGAATATTTAATTGCTGTATTTAAACAATGACTTTAGTCATGTAAAGAATATCTTTCAGAACATTTCGCTGAAAACCGCATGACTCTGTGATGTACGGTGGCAAAATTATGGTGCCATAAATTTTGTGCAGTTTTTTTGGACCACCCTGTAAGTGTGAGCACCCCAGATAAATAAGAAAACAATAAAGTGGACTCATTTAATACTTACTGTCTATGTTGCGTGAGGTCATCGCTAGTGTTTTTGTGTAAAATTTTTCGACAAAAATGTAATTTTTCTCCGTTAGCACCGTGTATCTGAAACCGTTCACTAGTCGTTTTTTTTGCTATTTTTTGCTATTTGCATAGTGTCTACCTATTTTTGGTAAGCGATATCAAGCCGGCACATTTTTTGCTGTAAGGGCGTTGAAATGAAGCTGTATAGCGGCCCTAATGTGAGCACCCTCGCGTGATTCTAATGCAAGCACCACGCCGGTGTACACTGGCGTTGGGCGCGTCGTTGTGTCAAAAGATTGGGAAGGAAATTATTTGTTTGGTCGGACTGTGCAAGATCCGAAAAAACAAATGAGTTCTTTCGACCCAATGTCATGAACTGGACTTACGTTGTGAAGACACGTGCTCACATTAGAGAACGGGTGTGCTCACATTTAAGTTGCAGGCCTCCTAATGTGAACATTTTACTGTTGTCAAAGCAGCCACAATTTTGATACACAAATCGTTTCGCAGAATCCTTTAATGAAAATATTCCAAATGTCTGCCACGGATTTCAACACTGAAAGCCATATTTTGGTATCAGAGCTGATATAGTTTGAATGATGGAACGAAGTTTATGGATCCCGTATAATTGACAGCCACAAATGTGTTGAAGTTGTTTTGATTTTTACTGCAAGCGGTGAGGAGCAATGGGACTGACGGGCAACTGGCTGTTGGCTGAGCGTCTAGTGACGACGGTTCTGTTCAAGCTGCTGAGGCTGGTGTTCATCACAGTGCAGCGTATATACTGGCAACTCAACGGCACAGCACGACAACTGCGTCAAGCTCGTCTGCCGCACAACCATCAACGATCAGCACAAGTCCTCGACGTCCTTCTTTGTCACAAGTTCTCTGGCGAACAAAAGACGACATTTGACAACTTTGTGTGTACTCACAATCGCTTCGAGGACCCGCAATACATCACTGACAACGAACACATCACTTTGATGTATACCAATGAACGTGACGCTGTCTTCTGTGAAGCTAGAGACAAGGGTACGCATATACTGGCATGATGCTTCTAAGAACACAGTACTTACGAATGAAATGGTGTGAGAAAAATCTTTGTACACTTGTATTAACATCTTAAGGTGATATTATTCAACAGCACATTGACAGTTAGACGATGTGATGGTGAGTGATATCACCTTTTATGATTTTTGCTGTTTTCGATGTGTCACTCATTGCATGTCGCCGTTAACAAGTGTATAAACTGATGTTTTGTACTTTTGTTTGTAATATGCATTGTTGATGGTTGACGCTGGCAGGTATGCGTCTGTGGCGTGGTGACTTCGGTACCGCCATGCGCGTCACTCAGATGAAATTCTGTCGACGTCTGATAGTTGTGCCTTTGACCACCTTCCATCGCTTAGCTGAACAGATCGGCGACCCTCGTGGAGAACTCATCTTTTTGTTCAACACAGCTAGATGCGGCTCATCCCTACTCACACAGGTGATGAAAATTTCAAATGTAACGGTACAAAACGACCGTTTGTACACTGGCTGCAAACGACATGCAGTGACTGACAATGACACACGGAAAACAGCAAAAATCAGAGAAAAGTGATATTACCTGCCGTCGAATTATATGCTCAACACAACACAATAAGTTGTTTATTATAGCAATTCAGGCTAAAAGTAATGTCGTAAAGCGCAAAGAATAACACAGCAACTAAACTTATTT
>Ga0209367_1011116_pt1 | contig 11978 bp, 9 predicted proteins | sample WorMetLIZISLAND2_FD_187412 | JGI IMG/M metagenome (GOLD analysis project Ga0209367, IMG submission 187412) | Marine gutless worms symbiont microbial communities from Max Planck institute for Marine Microbiology, Germany - Olavius geniculatus... ... | reverse complement strand
TAAGAATACAGATGCCAAATTTTGCATTTTTTCATACAAGGGTATAAAGAACATCTGGGCAAATTGTCAGTAAAATCTAAAATTTTGGGTGGGGAGCATTTGTTGAGTTGACATGGAATGACCCACTTTGTCACTGTGATATGATATGATATGATATATCAGTATGCATGTTTAGAGGGTGTGTCTATACACTTTAGAGATGTAGAAGATTTTCTACGTATTGTTTTTAATGCCACACCTCGTAAGATTGCTTGAAAGGCAAGAAAGTCAACTGTGTGTTTTGTTCTTGGCATCAATTTTACTTGCATTTTGCTTTTTTATTGAGGAGACTGCTAATTTGCTGCAATTCTGGCATTTTGTACACTGTGACATTGTATGTTTGTTTAGGCTATTCAAGCAGCTGTTAGTGAAGCGTTTCGTACACCCGAAGTGATTCGATTGTTTGCCAAGAAGCAGCCGGGACAGCTACGAGAAAGATTGGCTCAGGTATGTCAATGTAGATGTGACACATTCTGTTACTTATGAAGTAATGCAGTATTTGTGAATGGTAGGATGACGGTGCCATGGACTGTTGCAAAGCTGGTTCAGTTTTCCAGTTTTCTTCTGGTTTGACCGATGGTCTCATGCCACAAACTTGCTGAATCAGCCAGCTGTGGAAAATATCCAGCCACTACGAGTTAGTCGCAGCTGAAGTGGCAGAGTGGCACACCTGTTTTTGCTTACATGACTTTGTTGTGGGAAAGACTTTGTTTGCATTACTCAGGACACATAGTGTCAGCATGTGATTGCGTATGTGTGCAGTTGCAGAGAGATGCTAAGATAGACAAGCTAGCACACGATGCATATGTCGAACAGTCGCTAGAGATCCTGGCGGCATTGAGGAAACTCGGAGACACGCTCAGACCGGAAGAGGAGGCATTTCTTGCCCGTCATGCCACAGACAGCCTGAGGTTGTTTGAGAAGGTCGACCAACAACAGCTTGGTGAGTAGTAGTGGTAGTCATAGTGCTGTGCTAGTAGTAATGGTAGTAGTAGTAGCAGTAGTAGTCATATTGTTGATGTCTTCTCTTGGACGTGTGAAAATTTCAGCAGACAAAAATTCCCGAAGAATTGCGTTATTCCTTTGCTTTGTTTTGCATAACATCTTAAAAATCGTATTGCTGATTGATGCGTTTCAGTAAATAATATTAAATTGTACATAATCTTGTCTATTGGAAAACATTCAAGATTTTGCCGCAGCACGTGCGTGGTGGTGTAATACAGTGAGGTCGTTGTTGCTGATTTATTCAATAGGTGGCAGCACCGTGTTGAAAGCAGCTGGTTCACAAGTCGAGGCTGCCAGGAAATGATCTTGCAACAACATTGCTATTTTATGCACGGTCATCATTGCAGTAATTATTGTTATTATATTTGCCAAGTGGACATAGTGAACGGTGGAGATACTGTTTTCTTTGGATGTGTTTAGGAGCATAGCAATGGGGTGTATATCGGTATATATCCTCAAAATCAACCCAAGTAAATCTTTTGTTTTGTAACTATGATATTCTAAGTTGGGAATTCCAAACGAAGTAACTGCGGTAATGGAAATAGCAACTGGCAGTTTTTACTTACTTAGCATGATGTGGATATCAAGTTCCTCATAGAATAATTTTATACTTTCCTCCCCCTCCAAAAAATTTATACTTTCCCAAAACGAATTTCTGGCTATGACCATGGATGTGTTGTGTACAGAAGACTGATCATTCAGACCATTTTTACGTGCAAAAGCAGCTACTGCTTTCAGCATGTCGTAGCCATCGCAATTCTGTCCGTCCGTCCATCCATCCGTACGTCCGTCACTCATGTGGATTAGTCAAAAGCGGTGCAAGCTAGGATTACCAAATTTTCACCATCAGCTGCCCAGAAGACTCTAGTTTCAGGAACCGTGAAGCTTTTCCATAAATTCGAAGGGGTCACCCCAAACGAGGGCGCTAAATGAGAGGGGGATGGGCAAAATTTGTGATTTTTGGCCAATAAGTCACTGTATCTCAGTAACAGTGCAAGATAGGGCCTAGGTTACTATTAATCACTAATAGGAACTCGTACACTGGCTCTCAATTGGTGCTGAATTCAATGACCTTGATTGACCTTGAACGCCAAAATAGGGGGTTTTATGGATTTTTTTGGCGATTTCGTGCTGCGACACAAGTTGATATCATTCACAAGGTGGCGCCACGGAACTATCGTGATACGATCCAGATAGAGAATTTGGTATTTTTGTATATTAACTTAGCGTGAACAACTCAATTTTTAGCTAAACTACCAAACCAAAACTGCTATAGGCTTTTGCCCATCTTGTGAGCATTAGCTCAAGTTTCTTGTAGTTAATAATGAGACATAATAATGAAATATGTATTAATTTTGCGGATTGCAGTACCATGTGGGAATAGCTAAAATTTGAAATTTAAGTTTCCAGATGTTGGCATTTCTGAAAATGACTGATGTCCCAGAAAATAACAGGATGATTGATCAGAAATATTGTGAAATGTATACTTATCTGCTCCGGAATTTCTGTGTTTTTAATATTTAATAGAAAATAAAATAAGTAGCAGTGAATCCCATGTGGATGCTTCTTTAGTCTGGCTTAGTGTTTAGAAAATCTTATCTTTTTGTGTTCAGTATCCTATTATTAATTGCATTGTATTTATGATGTAGTCATTGGCACTAACTGGCAGTTTCAGAATTTCATTTTTTTTAAATTTTTTATGTGGAAGGTATGGAAAGCTGTGTTGTGGTTTTGTAAGGTATTGCAGCTTTATTGCATGCTTGTATGCTTTTTTGGTGCAGGGCTGGAAAGTTGGTTTAAGAAACCTAAGTTTTTTCGTGTTTAAAAACTTAAAAACCTCAAAAGTGCAAATTTTTGGTGTTAAGGTTTTGATTTGTTGTTGAATGTAAATTATTCATCACAATTTAGTCAAGATTTTTTTTGAGTTTTTGTATAATTTATAGAAAATGATGTTACAGGGGAAATGTTGTGTAAGTTTTGTGGTTCATGATTTTTTGTGTGATGTTCATTGTGCAGAAAACCTACAACTACAACTTTTCCCCATAACCTAAGTTTCCTTCCTGCTTTGGTTTGGTGCTTTGTTTTTCTGCTGCCAGTGCCTGATCTGAGATTGTTGTATATAAGCACTATGGCTCCGAACAGTGTACATATTATAGACCTCTTAAAATAATGACTGATGGGGGCCATTCTTGCATATATTGTGGCTAAACCATACCTACCAAGGCATGGTTTAGCCACAATATATGCCCACACGAGAAAGTAAAAATCATACAGTAACCAAATTTTCTGCATTTTTTCATGTTGTCTGTCACAAGTGGACCATGTTTGTCAAAGTTATCGTTAAAGACTAAAAATACTGATGTACCCAAGTTCGCGGACCTGAGCATGGCCGCTGTCAGTCCTAATTTTATGAGGTCTGTGGTACATATGCAATGCATGAGTTGGTGTAGTAAGTAGCCTCGCTGTTGGCACGTTTCTCTCAGTTTGGTTGAAACCAGTTACAGTTGAAACCAGTTTAAACCAGTGGGACTGAACAGTCTTGAAGTAGTTGCTTAAACATGCTGTTGCAAACCATCCTTTGGTTATAACACTGGTGCAAGGAAGGATTCTGTATAACCATCTGTAATGTTACTGCAAACCGTTTTTTTAAACTGCAGTTTAATATTTCAAGTTCACTTTTAGTTATCTTCGTTTCACATCGTAATGTGGCATGTTTTTGACGTCACTTATGTGTTTTCCTTATTTTTGTAAGTAGCCCTATGCAGCATACAGTGATGAAATAGGCCTAGTGATGGTTCCTTTGTGTGATTTGCTAGTAATTCGCGCAGTGCGTGCTTTTTTTGTAAGAAAAAGTGTTATCTATACTTCACTGATTGTTTAATTCTTTATATTGGCATATGAACTAGAAATCATACTATTGCACAGTGACGAATTTGGTAAGGTCGGCTTTGGTCCACTGATGTCAGCTTGTCAGCAGGGAAAACTGTTTAATGCTGAAAATTTCATAATCTGCAGGTTGTCTTGATCTGGTTTAGCCATTTTGGTGGCATTCTACGTTGTAATATATGCCACATGTTGAAATTGCAAAAAAGTCCATAAAACCCCTATTTTAAATTGGTGGTCGTTGCTTTTGGTGCCAGTCGATAGCGCATGTACAACTTCTTGTTATATTGATTAATGGTAACCTTGGCCTTGTCGTGCTAGGTTCCTAAGATACGGCGACTTCTTGGCTAAAAATCGCAAATTTTTTTAATCACTTTTGAATTAGCGCCTTCGGTTGTGGTGACCCCGTTCGAGTTTGTGGAAAAGCTTTACGAATCTTAGCTGAAACTAGTCTTCTAGAAAACCGACAGTAAATATTTGCCGATGCTAGCTTGCAACGTTTTTGACTGATCCACCCGTGTGGGTGTGACAAACAAACGGAATTACATGCTACAGCATTATGCAGATAAGCTGCTGCCATAAAATTGCCCAGCACTACAGTTTATTACTGAATGTTTACGTTGTGTTTTTAAATATTCTAGGACAGTTTGTTGACATATGACTGATATGAGACTACGAGTAATAATATGCGAATAATCTATCAGATTAACAAAATTTTGGCGAGGAAGTTAAGGAGCAGTAGTATTAATAGTTTGTTTACAAGTGTCAGACGACAACAGCATTCAGCCGCGTGTCAGATGTCAAACATATATCGGCTGGACACGAAAGGTACGCAACGTTCACGTGCTGCAAGGTGATGCAATCTTCTATGTTAACTGATGTTTCTAGACTTAGCATTGTGATTATTGAATTTAGAAACTTATTAGTTGTCTAGTTGTGTTATTTTCAAAACTAGCGGAGCAATTAAAAAGTGGCAGGAAATATGGCACGATTAAATGATTCATGGAACTTTCTTACTCGAGAACAGTTCCATAGGTGGCACTTTCGTCTTCGGGAACTTTCGTTCTCTGGAACTTTCGTTCGCAAAAGGAAAATTAGCATAGAACTTTCGTCCCTGACACCGATAATTACCGAACCCCTTATTCTTACATAGAGCTTATAATTCAGCAAAAAAGCTCCAATTTTGTGTCATTCGCCAGACGTATATAGCTAGAGTTTTGGCAGGATATAATAATAACAAGGAAGTTCTAGGGAAGACGTGCTACAGCTTATACAGTTCATGTTGCAGTATTGACCTTCAAGGTCGTCCAAGATTGATGATTTTCATTTCATCTGAAAGGGCGAGATATAACGATATGGCTAGTTTTCCATTGAAAATGCACATTTTTCTGCCCCCATTTGTTACACCCCAAGTTTTTATTCTTGCAAAAATTTTTCTTCTATGACCCAACGTTTATCCACAATATGTCCGTTACGGACAGACGGATGGACGGATTGACGACAGTCAGACAACAATGGTATCATAGATGCGTACAGTAAGTGAGTATAGCCTAAATACATTTATAAAGCGCACAATGTCAGATGTAAGCATGTCAAAAATTGTGTACAGTGCAGGCCTAATAATCAGTCTTAGGGAACGAAAGTTCCATGCTAATTATTATGTTGAGAACGAAAGTTCCAGGGAACTTTGTTTCCAGGAATGAAAGTTCCAGGGGATGAAAGTTCCAGGGGACGAATGTTCCAGGGAACGAAAGTTCTCGGGTACGAAAGTTCCAGTTACCGATTAAATCATGCCAGATAGTTTTAGTTCTGCTAGTTTATGTGCTAGAATTAACTGGCAGCTTGCCTTGCAGATCATTCATCATATCATGTATCAGTTTGTTGCCTTTCTGCAGACTGGACGTTTCTGGTATCCACAGCGACTAGTGTTTTACGTCAGAACGGAATTGTTGCTTTGCCGACCGACACCTTATATGGCGTCGCCAGTCTTGCACAGAGCCCTACTGCCATTGGTCGGCTGTACGAGGTCAAAGGCCGTAGCTGTATCAAGCCGGTCGCTATCAGTGTCGCTTGCGTTGATGAAATATATCGGTAAGTGCTTACTCAGTGAGAGCTTGTAACAATTGAACTTTTGCTAACTTTTGAAAAAAAATTAGTGATTAATTAATCATAAACTTTGATTGAAAACAAAATTCCAGTTATTGTCCAAGAATACACATTTCTGCATAAAATTATTGTCTCATACTTAACTAACAGCTAGCAGAGATGCATTAAGTATGTTTAATTTTCTCTGGAAAAAAATGTTGTCAATTTGAATGAAAAGTCGTTATGCAGAATTAATGTTGCATTATTGCTAATTTGCAATGCTTATCATCTACTGTAGCATAATATGTTTTAAAGGTAAAAGGTAAAGGTGTCAATTTGTATAGCGGATCTCGTGTACACACCTTTAATGCGCTTTTCGTCACTAACCAGAGCCGCCGGCCGCACGGCCACCGCATGCAGCCTGCAGACACAGGCTAGCGCAGTGGCCTTCTAGGCAGCCCCAGTCAGCTGTACTAAGGTCACCACCTTTAGTAATTCATATAAATGAGTTACTACTCATTTAGCTGACCCCGGAGGGATGGCAGGCTGAGATGGCCTTGTTGGTTGACTGATAACGGACGCTTTACCCACAAAGTGGTCAAACAACCCTCCATCAGTCTGGCGCAGGATAGGGAAAGTTTGCCGGCCAAGACCAATGTTCTAACCACTATGCTACTTGTTGTTTTTCTTACATTATAAATATCAGCCCATTTAGCTCACGGGTATTGATTTGTTTTCCTGCTGTAGATGGGGACAGGTGACAGTAAGTGATGAACTGCTACATGCCCTGCTGCCGGGCCCTGTTACAGTGGTGTTTCAGAGAACAGCAGCGCTGAATCCTGCTCTAAATCCTGGCTCGTCGACGATAGGAATCCGCGTGCCCGCGAGTGGCTTTGTGTGTGATGTCGCACGCTGCTGTGGTGAGCCGCTTGCTCTGACAAGTGCTAATGTCAGTGCTCAGCCCAGTTCTCTTGTTATTGAGGTGTGTCTATTTGACTTATCGTATACTGTGGTGTAGAGATGCTTTCAAGTTGTGGTCATATTTTTGATGGCAGTGTCATCACGTTTTTTCTGCAGAGTGTGCTAGGAAAAGAATTTTGAAAATGAATCAATATTTAGCTCAGGATGGACAAAAGTTTGGTTGCATGTTTTTTTGACTTGCTTTGTGTAATGTATAGACAATACTAGTCTGAAGCAAAATGTCGTCTAGGATTAGTAATAGAATAGTAAGTCGTTGTGAAACACTATATTGTGGAGAAAGCTTAGAGTCCAGATTTTCACATTTTTAATCCCAATACCCCAAATTTAATAAAATCTACTGGGTCGAGTTTTTTTAAAAAAAGAGCATTTTTAGCCATGAGGAATGATTGTAACCCTGTACTTTGTTGAGAGTATGACAAGTGCACACTTTTGTCTAATGTCAGGAATTCTCTGCTCTGTGGCATAAGTTGGACGCAATTTTTGATGCTGGATGTTTGAGTTCTTCAGCAGAGACTAAGCCCGGCTCAACCATTGTTGATCTGTCCAAGACTGGACAATTCACCATCATACGTGATGGCTGGTATGAGTTGTTTCTCATATACACTAGGCAGTCAGTTGAGCAAAATGTTTTCCCTGTTACCCACCTCATATACAAGAAAAGAGGGAGAATTTTTCTTTAACCCTTGCATTTCTTTCCCACATTATCTTGTTTCACTCTTTATGCACCTCCGGTGTAAATACAATCCAGATAGGTGGCTAGGTGGCTCAGCGGTTAGGCATTGGATACGAGACCGAAAAGTCCACGGTTTAATTCCCAGCCAGTGCACTATCAAGTAACAACCTTGAGCAAGTTGTTCACACCTACTTGCCTGTGTAGGTGCAAGTGTCTAGTGGTTGGTGTCGACTTGTAACTTTTAGGTTGCGCTTTGATTCTCACTGCCGTCATTTGCAAGCAACCTTGAGCAAGTTGCTAACCTACTGTGTGCTCAGGCCAGCTCAGCCTCCTACCCTTTGTGGGACGGGAAATGAGTAGTGGCTTACGGGCTACGGACTGAAGTACTAGTGTGGCTGATTGAGGCGGTGGTATGTCTGCTAGCTGCAAACCGCGAGTCCAATTGTTCGTTAACGCGGGCAATGAATGGCCACACAGTGTGCTGTGGTATCATTAGCTCATGCCAATCAGCTGCCACTTCTGAGATTGTCAAAGCGCTTCTGGCCACGAGTTCATCTCACGTAAGAAGCGCTATAGTAAGTACTGGATTTTACCTTTACCTTTTAGGGAGTTGAGAAGTGCTGTAAGCTCCCTCGGCATTTCTGGGTGGATCTCGAGTGCCAAACCTATTCAGGTAAATTCTGAAGTAAAAATGAATGCTGGTTTCAAAATATAATTAATCAGTCATCAATTGATCAAAACACATTTATATAGTGCCATATGTTGCAAACGAATCACAGGTTCATGACATTTGTCAAAATGTAATATTTAAAAAAATTTCTACTTCCTGTAAATTTTTGCTAAGTTATGCAACTGCCTAGTCTGCCTGTGTGGAAGTCGGCCGCTGCTCAAACATGAGAGTGTCTGTAGCTGTTCTTGTGAATTTGTTTCAGAGCTGCCATCTGCCATATGGGATCACATGGTGTCACTTGCCACTCAGCATGAGTGCCTTAACTCCAGACAGGCAAGATGTGGGATGAAAGCCATTGAAAGGCTGAGTTTACCTGGGAGGTTGATTATACACTAAGATGGTTGTCTATATTGCCTTCAACTGATCAGCTTTAATGCAGCATTTCATTTTTATTTTAAATTTTTTAATGATTTGTACTCCACAGTTTTTGTGCTGTTTGCAGTGCTCTGGAAGCAACATTGGCTACGTTGCATCATCATGGACTGCGAGAAGATTGCAAGAGTTGATATGATGCATCACTCAGCGTTGGTTGTGATCCAATTGGGGATGACCTGACATATTGGTTTCGTAAACTTCTGTCATTCCAGATTTTTGGTCGACTCGAAATATTGCCTCTGAGAACTGTTGGATGTGTAACACGTTTCATTGTTGCTCATGTGGATGTGGTCAATGCACAGTGTATTCTGCAGGTTACAGTGTGATATTATTTGGACCAATCGTACATGTTATGAATGATCAGATGGCATACAATATTCACTGATGTATCTTGCAGTCTTCTTCTTCCAATAATGTCCTCTGGTGTGGTGTTTAGTAGGTTTCGTGCACACTGAAAATTTCATAATGCAGTATACCATTATAGTGTGGTAGAGCTGAAGAAAACTAATTAATTAGTTTTCAATGCATTTTGCTGGTCATTTGTATCCTGCATTCTTTCTAGTTTCCTATCTAATGTTCTGGTATTCTGCAGTTTTAAGACCGACTTGTTTGAAATTTGAATTTGCAGTTTGAAATAAAAGTGTTTATTAATTATGCTGATATGTAAGCTTATGTATTTTGTAATTTTTTCACCAATCTTAAGTGTGAAGATTTGTTGTGCCTTTCTTGCCATTTATATTTACAATTTTATCATAAATATGACAATGAAAAATTGTCAGCCACAAAAGTTCATTTCTAAGTTTAATAACTGTTTGTAAATACACGGTGTTCAGAAAAAAATGTACTGGACATTTTCAACTGTAAATTGAAGAAGGATTATCAGATTTTAATAATTTTTGATATCGATATTTCTGACACAACTGGTGATCAAATGATTGTCCAATTTTCCATCGCACCCACTGTCTGCTTTTGCACTACCTGGGGAAACAAAACCAGCGAAATATTGCATTCCTATTTTGATTGTTTGGGTTTCCCCAGGTACTGCAGAAGCAGAGATTTGGTAAGGTTGGAACTTAAATGGTCATTTGATGGCAAGTAGTGTCAAAAATGTGTGCACCGAAAATTATTAAAATCTGTCAGTCCTTCTTCAAGTCACAATCGATAATGTTGCGGATGCTTTTTGACATATTTTTCTTCATTTTAACTCATATTTCGTTGGCTCTGTTTTTCCCAGGTAGTGCAGAAGCAGACATTGAGGTGAAATATTGATCAATGATTAGTCATTTGATGGCGAGTTGTGCCAAAATTATTCGTACCAAAAATCATTAAAATTGGATATTTCTTTTTTAAGTGACAATCGATAATGTTTGGGATATTTTTTCCGGACACGGTGTATTTGGGTATGAAAACTTAATTACACTTATCATTGTAGCAGTCACCCAGCGCTGACGCCACCACATTGTCCCAGTGCGCAAGTGAATTTGCTGGCTGGCCTTCAATGTTGATAAAAATAATGACATTCACTACCTGGAATAGTGGCATCATAGCAGAGGTTAGCAATACAACCCCCTCGAATTTTTGGCCTGTTTAAAAATTTTTCTTTCACAAGCACAAACTTTGGAGCTGAAAATCTCGCATTTTGGGCCAGAAGTGAAATTCTGAGCACAAGTATCTTTTCTGACGTAATTTGCAGAAGTGTGTTGGAAAATTGCAACTTCTGCCCCCCTCACGATGCCGATGGCCTGAGATCAAATTGTACATTGTCGGATGCTCTGAAGTTGTTTGGTGTTACTGTTTGACATTTGCATTTCATAACAGATAATTGAGCTTCTCGTTGTCTTGGTCACAGGCTGGTCTTGAAAATGTTTGTCACCACAGAACAGTTGAAACGTTGTTGTAGTGGTGGAAGTACTGTCGTCGCCAGCAGTAGTTAGTAATAGCAGCAGCAGCAGCAGAAATAGTCATGAACGTTTACGGTGCTGTCATCATGGCACTGTCACCCGGCTTCTTATGAATGTAGCTCGAGCGCTGGGCAGCCACCGACCTTTGGCCCAAGCCAATCAGCCCGAGCCAAGAGATTAGTTGTACTGCTAATTGTAGTAATGGCATCGTGAGTTTTTCTGTGTAAAGTACATCGACAAGTGCAGCGCGTAGTGTTCTGTATGGTTGTTGTTATTTTTATCAGTTGACCAAAGTTCAATCATCGTTTGATCGCTAACTCAGATGAAACTTTGCTTGTTTTATTGACTGAGCATTGACAGTTTCGAAGTAATACTGAATACAGTGCTTAGACAATTCCTAGCATTCACCAAGGTTTTTAAACCTACGTGCTATATAAATTTTCATTTTTCTTAATTGTTGCTTGTGTTTATTGTTAGTTTGTTAGTTTTTTAAATTTCTTTTTCGTACACTCTGTTTTTTTTGTTTTTGTGTGTATTGATTTTTTGTGGATCTTTTGGCATGAGGTGAATAAATCATATAAATAGTACAGTGTACCTAAAATGAATCTAACATTCATATGTTGACAATTCATGACTGACGCCTAGCATTTCACAAGATTCCAGCTGTTGCTAGGGAAAGCTGACTGCAGGCCTACTAGTAGTACTCGTAGACAGTAGGTGTTTGCTATTCATACTCCGTTGCCATACGCCTGTTGCTAAGTTTCATCTTTTATTTATTTATTATTATTCAGGTCGTACTACTTCAGTAAATAAGCAAGAAACTTTTCATGAACATGGTTCTGGCAGTAACTTAGCGTTGTTAAGTGCAGTCAATCTGCTGCACATGTTACTATTGACTGTAGAAGCTTAATAACGCGCTATCCAACGGTACAATCGCGGACCTCGTGCGACGTGCGTACCGTTTAGCCACAGTACATACGTTACAGACAGACGAACGACACATCATACCACAGTGGCGGTTCTAGCCCGCAACATTTGGGGGGCACGGCTCCATGGCGAGTGCGGTAGCGCGAGCCTATAACGAGGGTCTGGGGGCGGAGCTTCCAGCGGCGTTCATTGACAGAGCCCCTGGTCAGGAGCCAGGAGGCTAAGCCCCCCTGAAGCCGAAGCACTTTTGGTTTTAGACGTTCAGTGGAAGCCGCAAATTTGCCCACTTTTCCACGATTAGTAAACTTTAAAAATACTTCATTTGTGTTATCTTTGCAAAAAATTATGTGTGGCCACGAAAGTGGGGGGGGTGGGCTGG
>Ga0209367_1011115_pt1 | contig 11978 bp, 6 predicted proteins | sample WorMetLIZISLAND2_FD_187412 | JGI IMG/M metagenome (GOLD analysis project Ga0209367, IMG submission 187412) | Marine gutless worms symbiont microbial communities from Max Planck institute for Marine Microbiology, Germany - Olavius geniculatus... ... | reverse complement strand
CGCTGTCCATAGACGCGACTGTGTCAGCACAGTTGCCGCAGAAGCGTGCATGACCACATGGCACGAGTGCGACGTCGGAGCGTTGTGCGATGAGGCACGCCTAACTATGTTGCACATTTTCTACAGCAACGGCTTTCCATAACTGTGAGGTTTCCCCGTTTTCCGGTCCCGCGTTTTCCACCCCTGTGATTTGGTGCCGGATTTTCCGGTCCCGCGTTTTCCAGTCTCGCGTTTTCAGCGCCTCCCAAAAATTCTATTTACTATAAAACTATGCAACAATAATTTATTTATCACACATAAGTACTACATAAAACACTGTTAAAAGTAGATTTATAGATGATGCTTGAATGTACACCGTGGTCCATAAAAAACGTGCCACTTTTATTATTTGAATAGCTTTGTGAAGCATTGACCGATTTTGATAATTTTTGGCACACGACACCAGGAAAAAACTTGACGCAAATGATTGTGGTTTTGGCCACCTTACTTTAATACTGTCGCTTCACTACCTTGTGAAATGCAGAAGTCGTGGTTTGGCCATTTATAACAATGTATTCATACTGGATAGCACACGCGTCGGCTCAGAAATGATTAACTGAAAAGCAACAAACATGATTGGCAACGATTGTATCTCAAAAAGTTACACGTGTCACATTACATTTTTTTATTACAGCATGTGCTCAAAATGTTCTTTTCCATCGCGAATGCAAGCGGCAAACGTTGACACCACTCACAAACAACATGCTCAACAACCTGCATTTCACAAGGTAGTGTAGCGACAGTATTAAAGTAAGGTGGTCAAAAGTACAGTCATTTGCGTCGAATTTCTTTTTTATGTTGCACGCCAAAAATTATTAAAATCGGGCAATGTTATCGTTCGAACACACCAGGAGCATTTACTTCCTTCTCTTGTTGGGTGTCTGGGGGGTCCTCGAACATGTGTTCTAAAACTTATGCGCAAGTCATCTTTACCCGACGTCTCGATCGGCAGCAGTCGACTGAGCAAGTGAACATATTCGTTGCGTTTGTGTCTATCAGTCAGCGGACAAATCGACCGCGTTGTTGTCCGATGAATACACAGTCACCGCGGACCGTTTCATCAACCCGCACCGTCCTTTTCTCCGCTTTCTCCGTTCCGGGCTCCCGGACCTCAGATAGCAAGCGATTAATGACGTGTCCCTCCCTGCCTGCAAACGATGATTCCGTTGCTATGCATGGCTGCCGCAGCTGGGCCAACTGTATATTATGTGATGTATAAATATCATCATCATGTATATTCCTCGTCGGAACAGCATAGCTGGATCGCTGGTTCTCGCATTTTCTGTAGTTGCGTTTACAGTTTGGAACATTTTGCAGCGCCATGTTTAACTGTCTGGCTTTTTGCAAATTTTCAAGGCTAAAACTAAAAAACTACTCTGTTCACTACCGCATATGCGTATCGTAAAATAGTCGGCAGCGGCTTATTTGTTGTGTATTTTAAGACGTTAAGACGCTATACAAATTTCATCGTTATTACTTTATTTGGCGAAATCGCTCTAGCGCAAGCAGTACTCTGTCAGTCTGTCTGTCACATTTGCGCATCCTGCTTAAACTGTTCGACGGATTTGCGTGCCATTTCACAAGTAGACTTGCGGGATCCAGTAACACATTGCGTCAGACGGGATCTCTGCCTAGAGCGTAAGGGAGATTATTTTGTGTAGTTGAACCCCTTGGCCAAACTTTCAATTGTCCAATAGGCCTAATTCATCAGGGGGCAATACCGATTAGCGATATCACGTCAAATCGAATTACTTCAGTCAGTTATTATTGTTATTATTATTATCAGTTTGAGTAAGTAAATAAGTGACTAAGTATAATGGGCAAAATGGGCAAGAACGGATAGTTGTAGTAGAGGCCTAATAGAAATGAGTACAGTTGAGATCGTGGTGTAGTTATTACGATAGTTCACCCAGTTGATTTTATGAATGAAGAACAGCGCCGGGTGGCAGCCAACACTTGGACATCGGCTTTTGAGCCGCAGATCTGCCTATAAGTACTGTACTGTCTACATTCGCCATCGCCATTACTCAGGCCAATAGCCGATACTCATACTGCTGCCCACGGAAGCTAAAGGGCTAAGTCGAAATGGTTCATGGGTTATACACTGATATGGTTTACTTGTCCATGGACCGTATACAGTCAGTCACCTATCCAAGAAGTAACCGGACCTGGTGCAATTAGTCTTTCCAGTTGCAGATACATTGCAGATATTCAAGAAACTACAATTCTGAAAGTCTGGTCACTCACTTTTATGGATAGATGTAAAAAGCGTTTCAGAAAAAATAGAAAAAAACGTTAAAAACGTTAAAACGTGGCAAAAATTAAAAAAAGCGTTTTAAAACGTTGATAAAAAGAAGTTAGCCTTAATTTGTTTAACTTGTTGTCTAAAACTTTATCACGTAAATGTAGTACAGCTAAAACTAAAGAAAGGGGGCGAATTTTGTATAATCTTTATTTAACTGTGTTGTCATACGACCAAGTATTACTAGACTAAGTAAGTAAACTACCATCACTATAACCTTATTATTCGTTTCAGTGGCTTTAAATGTGTTTTTCGACTTTTTTGTGAAGTTTTAAAATTTTAATAAACGTTTTTTTTATAAAATTGAAAAAACTAGAGAAATAAACCAACGTTAAAAAACGTAAAAAAAGTGGCAAGAATAAAAAAAACGTTAAAAACGTTTGTTTTGCATCTTTTTTTTCTTCATCTGCGGTGGTAGAAAGTGTGTTGAAAGTATTTAATCAAACGTCGCATTGTAGAAAATGTCAAAAGCTGTCAAAGCAATTTGTTATTAATCTGTACAGAAAAGGACGTCCGAATGTTCTAGAGAGACACCAAAACCCTCCTCTAAAAAGTCTTTACTGTGCCTAGGCTTGCCCGAAAAGACCTCCATCCGCTAGGCCTTATTTCTTCGATAGATACGGACTTCATTGTGGGCATACTGTGCCGCGGCAGCCAAACTGGTCAAGGACGATTGCTTCTAGTAGAAAGTCCATAACAACGTTTTATTTTGGTGGCGCCGGAAACAAATCAGTTGCCAGATAAACAATAATTGCACGCCCGTATTGTGGCGATGCAGAAGAGATATGCAGTCGTGAAAAACGCATAGCAATCCAATAACCTCGATCGACCGGGCCGTAAATAGCATGCAACAATCGGATTTCTTCAGTACAAGCCTAAAACAATTGATCTACTTCGTAACAAGTCAGCACCGTATATTCGTGTCACCCTGCGTTTGGTGGTCTGCGCATATTTAGAAGCTCATCGCGGTCACTTTGTGGACGATACTAATTTAAGTTTAAGCCGTTTTACTGCTAAATGTCTTGCAAATATTTGCATCCACATATTAAGCATTTGCAGAAATGTTTTAAGCTGCAGCATTAGCAAATGTGTTTTAAAATATTTAGCACAATTGCGCACGGAAAGAGAAGAAAAGGCGTGGTTGCATGTGAAACAAAATATCTTAACACCGCTAAGCAGTAGTCGTCCATGGCGCCGATAAATGATGTGTGTCACTTATATGCGCCTGCTGTCACTTGGGTGAAAAATAAGAAAGCCCAGCTGTTGCTAGGGAAGACGCGCTACAGCCTATACAGTTCCTGTTGCAGTACTAACCTTCAAGGTCATCCAAAATCAATGATATCCATGCTAGCTGAAAGGGCGTATGCGACTTCATATTAGTGATTAATAGGGTGTTTACACGATCCAGCAAACGTCCAGCATTAGCACGTGTATTTTGAATACATTTGCTGAAAATTTGCAGGACGTTTGCTGGATCGTGTAAACACCCCATAATAGTAACCTTGGCCGTATCTCTCACCGTTTCCGAGATAAGGCCACTTATATCTTAAAATTTTCCATTGAAAATTGCGGCCAAATCGCTGCAAATGAAAACATTGTTACTATTGGCAGTCTATAAGAAGTCACCAGCGCCTTATCCGGTGGTGTCATCGCCGACCCCCTACGGCTTACGGTTTAGCCACAATACCGCACGATTGGCATACCATAGTGCGTTATCACCTTTCAAGGTCATCCAGGTCAATGATTTTCATGTCATTTGAAAGCCAATATGCGACTTCCTATACAACCTAGACCATATCTCGCACCGTTTAGCCAGAATACATCCGTGACAGACGACGGACAGATGACATCTACGGCGCGACAATAAAGAAGCAAGTATCTTGACAGCGTGTGTCGGATGTCGCAGTGGATTAGTGAACATCTAGGACGCGTGTCGGGTTCGTTGTTTATTAAACACTGGAGTGGCGAGCAAGGTTGTTCTGCGCACGAGCGCACACTGTGATGGAATTTCATAAAGAACGAAGCTCCAGCCAAGTTGCTCCAGCCGTCCAGCGTAGCGATACGACACGACATTAATAGTAGATTGGGGTCTTGCTGGGTGCCGTGCCACGCCAGCTGTGGACGACAGGTATTGCGACAGACAGACAGACATTCCGAGCGACTCGTGGTCTTTCCGAGCCGAGGTCGCACCTCATCGACGACCTCGCCGACCCACCGACCGATGGACCCAACTTTCTGCTCGGCCCGATGCGGTTTTTTCGGCTCGTGTCAGTGTGACGATGTCGTTGGTTGCGTGCTGTCGTCGCATTTTGTCGGATGTCGACGACGAGTTATTAAGTAAAGCCGCGTGTCGACACACGCTGGCCCCGGCCGGCTGACTGTCGACCGAGCTTCCGGCCCTGTGCATTTGCATCGCTCGACCGGATGTGGTTTCGAGTGGTCACGTGACCGCATCGCATCCACACGCTACGACACTGATGCTTTTTGTACAGACTTGCGACCCTGCTTTCCAGTCCTTTGCTTAGACCATGTTTGTTTTTTTTCTATTTTTTCTCGTAAACATTTATTGATAAATTCTCCGCCAGTAACAATCGCTGTTTCCGGTTATTATATCAATATTGAGTCACCAAATTACGTGGCGTGCTGTGATTCGTTGACTGATCGATTGTCATCGTCGTCGCCATCAAAATAGCAAAAAGGTGATTGTATTGGCTGCTGCGGGGAAATATAGTCATCAATAATAAGCATCTTTTGTTATGTTTTAGTTTTTTACGCGCGAAAGCAGCTACTGATTTAGCTCGTCTTAGCCATCACTATTATATCTGTATGTCTGTCTGTCTTTCACACATGTGGATCAGTCAAAAACGGTGCAAGCTAGGATCACCAAATTTTTACCGTCGGCTGTCTGAAAGACTAGTTTCAGGAACCGTAAAGCTTTTTCATAAATTCGAAGGGGGGTCACCCCAAACTAAGGCGCTAAAAATTACATTTCGCAGTCTGCAACTTTCTAGTCTCTAAGGGCATGGGCCTACTTAAGCATCTGGTCGAATTATGGACTTTTCGTTTTAGTACCATATTTTTTAAAAGTTTAGTGACAGCATGCAGCAGTTTGGGGATGGAGATCTCCTCAGCCTGGTTGCTCTTCCAGATTCCAGCGTTACATAACTTGACTAATTTAATTTAAAAGTTTGAATTCCGAGTTTGACCACAAATGTAACTCTAATATCACATATATTAGTTTGCTAACTAAAAAGTTAAAGTATTGCTGCAATTTCAGTATAATTTTTCGTTTCTTCAAACAACTGCAGTTCAATTTTGGGCGCTTTCTGGCCGCTATTGAGACGCCACAGGTGAACAAGGAACCCACCTGTCACTAAGATAGCCGACCGTACTGGTTGTTAGTGACCTTCGAGGTTATCCAAGGTCAATGATGCTTATATAATTTGAAAGTTAATATGAAACTTTTTGTTAATGATTAATAGTAACCTTGACCGTATCTCTGACCGTGTCCGAGGTATGGCCAGTTTTCCGTTTCAAAAACGCACATTTTTCCTACCCAGAAATTACCGTTCATTCAACCTCAAATTTAAAAATGATTCTTTTGCATTATATCGTTAAAATTTTGCATGCTTAAATTCAACACATATGGTTAAATATTAGTGTAAAAAGTTTTTACGACCTAAATCTTAGCCACAATTAGGTCTACATCCGTTACAGACGGACAGACAAACGGACGACAACCATGCCAATAGCTCGACCGTTACTTAAGTACGGTCTACTAAAATGGTAGGCTACGAATGAGAGTGCTGGTACAAATAGTATATGGTACGAAGTCCAGTTGCAGTCTAGTCCGCGTGGTTAGAACAAACTAAATTGCTGAATCCATGTAACTGTTGTCTGTTTTTATTTTTACTCATGTAGCTTAGTCTTAAAATAGATTGAGATGTGGAGTAAAGCAGATATAACAGAGCTAGAAAATTAGTCAAATAACCTAATTTTTAGGGTGTTTAAACTAAAAAGTCATCTTTTAGTCATGATTTTTAGTTATGAGTCAACGACACCATTCGTTCATTTTGCTATAGCTTACAGAAAACAATGTGATTATGTGACGGACAAAGTATATAAGCTGTTTCCTAGGGAGTAGTTTTGCATTGAAGCGCCATACGATGTTTAATCAGACACTAAACTAAAAAAACTAAAAAATCTTTTAAAAACCTTTAAAAACCTAAAATCTCAATTTTTTTAAACTTAGGTTTTCCCAGCCCTGGCCAGTGTCTGATCCAGAATTTTGGAATATGGGGCCATTAGACGAGAGTGGTCAACAATCAGACTGTTAAATAGATAACGCGGTGGACGTGATTCAACGTGTTCCACTTCAAAAACTGGAACGTCAAAACTACGACATTACCCTAACCCAAACTATAACCCTACTTTCAACTCTTAACCTAAATCGCTATGTTTCGGTTTTAACGAAACACCGATTCAACGTAAGTGCAATTTAAGTGCTCACTGTACTGGACGAACAGACGATAACTTTTGGACTTGTCATTTATTGTCTGAGTGACACAGCGTTGCTACTAATTCGAACACAGACGCAGAAGAAAAGTGATTACGGCAATTACGTCTTTTGAAGGTCATAAATTTAACGCTGTTTATTTATTAGCTATACCGAGAACGATACGACCATGTCCGAAATAGCAGAAACGGTTGACTGGGCGGCGGGAAAGTGGCAACAGCTGTGAAGTGGGCATGGAAATGAAGTTTGCCGACATCGGCGCAGTTGAGAGAACAATCTACCGCCAGCGAGCGTCGATGTCGAGTATATTAATAACGACGCCTCATCCGATGAGACGTCGCGTCCACATGTGCCGACGACGATGCATAAATTTCAGCCACCGCATCTTGCCGGTGCCTCATTATAGAATCACCCCTAGAAAAGTTCCCCCCGACCGACAATTTACCGGCAAAATCCGTCCCGCCCGGGCGACCGCCGGGCGGGACGGATTTTTGCCGATAAATTATCGGCCGCGGGGAGACTTTTCTGAGAGGGGGCGATCCTATAACGGGGAGACTTTTTATATGGCCGGCGATATTTTAATAAGCGGGAGACATATTAATTTCGTGATTATATCTTCCTGGGCGGATTTTTCATGGGGAAACATTTTAATGTAACATCGGCCGACCGATCTGCGGACAATAACACCCGGTCCCAGCCGGCCGGGACTAGTGGCCGAGTTGCGGGTGGTCCCGGAGTGCCAATAGGTTCCGCACTGATGCTGCATTATACTAATATTGCTCGGCTCCGATGTTCGGCATTGCGTAGATCTCTTCTCCAGATACAAAATCTGCTAACAACAAGTTGGGTTGCCGTTCGGTCTGCTTCGACGACGCCTATACGACCACTGTGGCGTCCGATAGTAGCGCGAACGGGAGTTGTGCACGGCGACTTTGCATGCTTCCCGTTTTTCGTTCGGTCCCCAAAATGTGGTACTTAAAGCGAACATACTTTGCAAATCTGACGTAGGTAAAAGAGCTGCCAAGCGTGCATCTCGCCTCGTGGCGTCGGAACCAGGCTCACGGCGTGGTGACGTCATTAGTGATGACGTGCGTTACTGTGATGATCTGCACATCACACCGAGCCGTTCCGATGCACACTTCCTTGCGTCAATCGTCATCTCGCTGGTTGCTGCCGTGCTGCGTTGTCCCTGTCCTGGCGCATGCAGTTATGACTTGCGTGTCTGGAAATTCGGTTATTCGCAAATCCGCCACGCTTTACGTCTCCTCGCCCCATAGTGGTCGATTGAAAGTCGTCGGCTGCGACTCCCTGCGGATCGACCGTCGTCATGCTCGCTACTCAGAACGGTTCGCCCGTCCGTTCCAGTCCAACTGACATCCGCACCGGATTCTGCGCAGTGTTCAGTCTGATATGCTGTCCGTTTGGTGCTGTAAATCGTTGCAGATAGCCGCCGTAACGGCGTCCGATTTCTTCATTGTGCAGTTAAATATTTGACTAGTTTTTTTACATCAGACTTTACGAAGGCCGCTACGGGAGCGTCTATTTATTTGCAGTAGTGGCCAAAGTGCAAACACAGTCTATCTGTTTCACCGCTCACCAAAATCTTAACGCATTTGCGTCAGATATTTGCATGAATTTTTTAAAAACAAGTTCTTGAAAATAGTTGTTTGCATCACAACGAAAAGTAAATTATGGCCAAACCAAGATTTCCGTATAATCAAAGTCTCGGAGAATGTTGTCTTTCATAATCAGTTTTTCAGCACATTAAACAGAGCAATAAGCTAAAAAACAAAACAGTCTTGTTGATATAGATCATAACTTTTAAGTGATGTTAACATTAAAATGGAGGCCTAAACTTGTGAGTTTTTTTGTAAATGACAACAGACGAACCACGTTACGGGAAAATGTTGGCTCGCAAGCTGAAAGCTATAAAAGACCCTTAAATCCAGGCAGCGTGACTGCGTCTGCTGTTCGCTGTCTGTCGGCGCAGCTAACAGAATGGTTAGCAGCTGTAGCTAGAGTCGCCAAAAGTCGCCTCTAGCTTTGCGTTGCTGCTGGCGAGCCAGCTTGCTACCGATTAGCTAAAGCATCGTAAGAGGAATCGCTTGCACTCCAATAAGCGATTTCGCCTAAAAATGAACGGACGTGTATCTTAATTCCCGTTTGCGATTTGCGGTCTCCGAAATTTTGCAGATTTATTCTGCGGATGGCGAACACTGCAGACCATGGTTGTGCTGCCGATATGTACATGTTAGAGGTAACAGAATATTACACCCGTAATTGCCAAGCTTACTGTGCGGGGTTTGCTTTGCATTAGCTTGCCTTAATGGAGAGTTCTGCTGGCGATGCGGTTGTAGGTTACTTCCTGGCAATGGTGACTGAGGGCCAGGTGCACGTGCTCAACGAGGGTGAGTCGGTCGTTCTCGAGTGCAGTTTTCACGCTGACGGCTACAGTCTGTTCAGCTACCCGGTATTGTGGCGCAAACAGCAGCTCCACGAGGACGTACAAATGAACATCATGGGAAATGTCAACGAACCGTTCGCGTCCACCAATCGATTCGAAGTCGCTTTCACCTCATTAGCTCCCAGATACAAGTTCGAACTTTCCGTTCTAGGTACGTAACAAACGACGCGTTGCTTTTTGGCTGTATAGGGCTTAGGCTGTTGCGGTTGCGCGAAAACTGAAAGCAAAAAATTTCTTGCAAAACCTGTAAGCACGTTGATCACATGCATCTCGAAAAAAGGCTGTGATTACGTTAAGTGTGAAATAAAACAAGAGATTTGAACTAATGCTCACGAGACGCACGAAAACTTATAGCAGTTCCGGTTCAGTAGTTTCGCTGAAAATTGAAGTGTTCACGCTAAATACCAAATTCTCTATTTGGATCGCATAATGATAGTAGCATGGCGCCACCTTGTGAATGATATAGACTTGTGTCGCAGCCCGAAATCGCCAAAAAATTCATAAAGCCCCCTATTTTGGCGCTCAAGGTCATCCTAGTCATGGAATTCGGCGCCAGTCGAGAGCCAGTATACGACTTCCTAACCTAGGCCCTATCTCGCACCGTTACTGTGAGATACAGCGACTTATTGGCCAAAAATTGCAAATTTTGCCCACCCCCTTTCATTTAGCGCCCTCGTTCGAGGTGACCCCCTTCGAATTTGTGGAAAAGCTTTACGGTTTCTAAAACTAGAGTCTTCCAGGCAGCCGAATACGGTGAAAATTTGGTGATCCTAGCTTGCACCGTTTTTGACTGATCTACCCGTGTGACAGACAGACAGACAGACAGAATTGCGGTGGCTAAGACGCGCTGAAAACAGTAGCTGCTTTCGGGCGTAAAAATGTTGACAAACATGAGGTCTTTATTAGCAGTAGACCGTGGTTCTCTTTTGAACATTGATAACTACTTATAAGTAGTAGTTTAGATCAATATAGTAAAGTTTACTGACATTCTGATTGTTTTTTTTCATTAGATAAGTTTAGTTGAGTGTTTAAAATTGTGCTACCATTTTATTTATGGTGAATAAAAATGTATATATTGTGCTTTACGTGCAAAAATGCTCGGCAATATTTTGGTACCATTTCTATTTTTGCGCAACCTCGGCTTTACGGTTTGTTAGTGTAATTTACAACTGTATACAAATTACAGCTTCGCATTCTGGTTTGATGCATTTTTTCTTTCCGTTGTTTACCGCCGTGTTTCGTGAAAGATGACCTGTTTAGTCATTTTGCATGATGTTTACCAGAAAGAAATATTCCACGCATATGCAGAAAGTGTTTCACTTCACTTTTATATATACGCTCACTAGCTGGTGAAACTGTTTGGTAAAGGCTAAAACCCACTACTGCGACCCGAACAGACTTTGTCGGCGACCCGGGTTTGACAAAGTCTGATCTGGTTGGGTCGCAGTAGTGGGTTTTAGCCTTAAGCGCGTTGGCCTATAGCCTGGGTTGAGAGTATGCATTATCGACGGCGTAACTGATGAGTGGCGACGTCGTCTAATAGGGTGCATTGAGATTCTGAAGGTAATTATGGCAAACACGCGTAATGCAATGGTTTAAACAAAACAATGCAGTGATTTACTGTGAATGCATTCCACTGTTGTTTTCATACCACGGGTGTAAATTGTGCTGCAGTCATTTCACGAATAATCTTTTTGCAGTTTATGATTACTCGGCAGTGGCGTCATTTCAGGTCTCAGTCTACTTAACGTATTGTTTTTGCAGCAGTAACATAGTTTCAAAGGTACGAATTACAGAAAAAAAATTAAAATCAGAAATCCTTGGGGGTCCGTAGACCCCTCCACCTCCCTCTTCCCTAAATGACGCCTCTGTTTCTCGGTCAGTTGACCAATCAGCTAATCGTTTCATTTAGATATACGAGCGCATAAAATAGAGACAAGCAGAGCATAATAAGCAAGTGAAAGACACACACAGACTGGGAAAGAGCAACACGTTAGAGCACACAAGCAGACACATATAATCAGTATGCGACACGTAAATTAGGCTTATACGGTCCACGGTAAATTACCTTCAGCCTACGTAAGACAACTAACTACACGCGTGTCGTTACCAGGGTTCCAGGAATAGCAAATGAAGTCTCGCAACCGTCTACGACAGTTTTGAAACTAGGCAGTCTCATTTTTTGCGTGCAATTAAGTTATGTTGCAATACCGCCTGCAAAAAAGAGACTTTCACTCACTTGCTGTAACAAAACGGAAATTTATCAGCACATTCCGACAAGTAATAAACCCACAAGTCGACGTTAATAGGCTAGGTTTTAAACAACAGTTTTTTGACACTAACTAAACAGTTGTAATATTTTCTAACCGAAGTTTATACGCACAAACGATAACATGTTACGATTTTTACATTGAACATCATCGTCATCATCAGAAAGTAAATGAATGATCACATATAAGTTAAGTTCTGAGTTAAGTTCAAGAAGGGTTTACGTTTCCGGTTGCAAGATGGCGGTTATTTGTTTGTAAACGGGTTTTATTTTAGAGAAAACAGTAAATAGCAGTAAACTTAATCAAATTTTTCCGTTTGGTTTTGATTATTACGTTTGTTAGTTAAGAACTAACCGTATTTAAGAGTCCCAGGGCCAAGACAAACAC
>Ga0209367_1011114_pt1 | contig 11979 bp, 4 predicted proteins | sample WorMetLIZISLAND2_FD_187412 | JGI IMG/M metagenome (GOLD analysis project Ga0209367, IMG submission 187412) | Marine gutless worms symbiont microbial communities from Max Planck institute for Marine Microbiology, Germany - Olavius geniculatus... ... | reverse complement strand
CAATTTTCTCGCGTAGCGTAAAAATGGTGGCAGATAGGTACATACATGCTGCTTATCATAACAAGCACTGGTGACAGGCTTTTTGGATTTATCAACATCGATGACCTTGAACGATCTTGAACCCCTCAAAAAAAGGTTTTTTATTGAATTTTTCGCAATTTTTGGACGCAGCGCACATTTCAACACTGAATTGCGACGAAATGGCTGGAGATAGTCCAGGACAACCTGCATATGAAATTTTCAGCATTCAACGTAGATTTTAGCAGTCCAAGTCCGGACGCTCTAGATTCAAGCAGACCTGCACACGTGGGTGTCAACGAGAGGTATTCCTGTAAAAAGTGGTGATTTATACTCTGTGCTTGTCTAGCGTGCGGATAGGCACAGCCATGCTGTTTATCATAGCAAGCACTGATAAGGAGCTTCTTACAAATTTCAACATCGATAACCTTGAATGACCTTGAACCCTAAAAATATTGATTTAACGTGATTTTTTGGCGATTTTTGGCTGCAAAGATGAATTACGACGAAATGGATGGAGATGGACTAAGATTACCTGCGAACAGGAACTGCTATAGGCTTTCGCGCGTTTCGTGAGCTTTGCTCAAATTTCTTGTAAGCAGCAAATCACAGATACAGTTTGCCAATGTTAGCTTATTCGCGCATTGTCGTACAGATACGAACGAAAAACGGCGTGCAAATGTTAACATTAAAAAAGTTGACAGCAAGGATATTTATGGCGATGGTTAGGCTTATCGGTCATGACTGGCTTCATCTGATGCAGTCAAAAGCTAAATTTTATTCTTCTCCAGCTCTCTGTTAGGTTACATCTTATAAGCCTATTGTAAGTTGAATGAGTCCAGTATTAATATTTTTATCGTGTACCAAAACATTTATTTGACCGTCGGCAGTGTTTTGTGAGTATTTCTATAAAGACTAAAATGCTCGATAAAAATTGTAGAACAGTATCACTATTGACTCACATATTGTTTATAGTCCTTATTAGTAAACGGAAGATTGCAAACTCAAAATTTTTGTTGACTTTTCACTCGTCGATCTGTCACGCAAAACGGGCTACACACTAGCTGTGACGATATGTCAACATTATTATTATTATTGTGAAAGACGAATAACGGTCAAACGCAACAAGTAAATAAAAACATGTAGCATGTTAAATATTATTTGCATAATTATAGTAAAACGTAAATTAAATGCGTGAACGCAGTAAGACTAATATCACAATAAATTTCAACATTTGTATTTTTATACTCCTCTAAAATAATATCCAGCATAGTAACAATTAAAACTACTAGTCTATACCGTGTCTCAAAAAAACAGTCACAATTGTTTTTGTCATGACAAGTTTCGTCAAATTTCCACCAACTTTAATCATTTTTGGCATAAAGATGGCCAATACAATAGAATTATGTAAGGTTTACTCACTTACCACCTCATTTAATTTATGTCGACGCACTACCGTGTGAAACACAGATGCACCAAATTGTTACATTACGCGCTGGTTATTTATTTGTATCGGATTGCTTACCTTTGCATCATCAATTCAATAGAGGGCGCCACGTAGTTTAATAATTGTGTGGTATTAAATATTTTATGGTAAAAACAGCAGACAACAAAATAGCTGACTGATAAGCTTAAAACATGTCTGATCAATAAGTGAATGCCGTTTGATCAGTCGTTTGTTGATTCCGCTATCAGCCAGCGGCGTTGCGTCTACAAGCCATTGTCTTTGTATGTGGGGCCCACTATGGACATAAATTCTGATGATTTGCAAGCGATTTGTTGCACAAACTTAGAATTCTGCTAAATAAATTAACTAAACTGAGATTTATTTTGTGTTTAATTAAGTTGTTACAGCGTTTACTACGAAAATAACTCAGGGTTATGCAAAAATTTGGAACATTTATGTTTCACACGGTAGTGCGTTGACATAAATTAGGTGAAGTGAAAAATGAGTGCACATTGCATGATTTCATCGTCTTGGCCATTTTTTCCAAAAATTATTAAATTTAGTCAACATTTGACAAAGTTGTGCGAAAAAACAATTTTGGCTGTTTTTTTTCCTGAGACACGGTGTAGATTAGATAACGTAATAAATACAGCAACGTAAGACGTAAGCTATAACAATTATGACAATATTAACTGCAATTATAAATATTAACAAACAAAAAACAGCAAAAAGTTAGCATTGTGGATTATTATAAATATATAGATATAAATCTGTTCTGTTCAATTAATACAAGACGCAAAAGAATCAACAGTTTTAACTCTCGGTAGTTTCTGTCTGAACGTGCTGCATTTCATGCCTGTGACGTCTCTGCAACAAGCGAGTCTGAAATGCAAGCAATAACAAGGTACGTTAGGCCTATTCTTCAGAATCTATTCGCACTTTTCTTCAAAATTTTATGCACATTAGGTTATAATAATAACTGCCATTTTTCATACCACCAAACCAATCAGCCTCACTAGAACTTCACTCCGTGGCTCGTAAGCTAGTACTCATTTCCCATCCCAGTCCCATTCATGGTAAAACGCTGAGTTTACCCGGGTGCCTGGTTATATACTGTGATTGTTTAATTGCCCGCAGTCAAATATAACCGGACCTGGCGTAAAGCAAATGATCGTACACAGTGTGTTATGCACTAGGCCTATACCACGCCGCCACCATATAATATTAGTCAGTGTACAAAATTAACAGTTCAAATTACTCTGTCTAATGGCATTACAATGATCACAGTCAACTGAAAAAGCAACAATCGTTTAGGCAATCCTATAGATGCAAAGGTTGTCTTTAGAAGCTGGATCTAGCAGATAATCACTATATAAAGTAAGCCTAGTCTATTTATCCCGTGCGTGAGCGTGTGATAATCAGTCAGTCACCTTGAAAGAGAGTCGTTTTGCCAGCTGATGTATCCTTCTGATGGCTGCGTCATCTCTTACGTCATCAGCTACGTCATCAGCTACATCACTCATGCTACGTGCCGGCAATTCGCCTTCGCTATCCGCACTGTCGTTGTCATCGGCTCTGTTCACTGACTGCTGATCAGCTGCTGTATCTGACTGTGGTACATCAGTGATGCGATCAGACTCCTCTCCATGCTTTGGCGTCAGGCTCCTCAGCAGACCGCGGCCATTCACGAAATTGTCTGTCAATTTATTTACCAACCGGTATTATATTTTCATTTTTTAGTTTAACAAACAATCTGCAGTGTAGATCTAAATCAAAACAATTTGGCCCCTCCTGATGTGTTATTGTTCAAAGACTGAAAATTTTATACGCATATTTTGCATTGAAATCTACGCCAAACGTCGTTAAACTACAAAGTTTCATTCAATCAAACCTAGGAAAAACGGCAGAATAAATTAAACAAAATTTTTGTTTATAAACAGTAAACTAAATACATGTAAAATTCTCAATGTGACATAAAGAGCTAAAAACTCAACTTGTTCACATATAAAGTTTCGCTCAAAACTGTGGCAATTAATTAGTATTAGATATTTAATATTTTTCCTGGTATCCAAAACACATAAAGTATAAAGATGCAAAAGCAGAGCCGCAAAACTTACTGCCGGGACAGGCGTGCGTGTTCTCCCAGTGTCCGGGACAAATTCCCCTACCTATCAACACAGAAGAAAAAGAAACAATAACTAAACTAATAATAATAATAATAATATACAATTACAATACGATAAAACTAAAATGCGATATAACGCTAAAATAAACAGTTACAAAAAATTCTACAAGTGTATAATTAGTAACTATATTAGCAGTTTAGCAGAGATGTTAAACGAGGCCATAATCTTGAGGCCTAGGCCGAGGCCGAGGCCGAGACCAGGGCTTCGAGGCCAGGACCGAGGCCGAGGCCAGGGCTATGAGGTCAAGGCCGAGGCCAAGGCTAATTTTTCAAAGTCGAGACCAAAGCCGAGGCCAAGCAAACTTACGAATAAAAAGTACCAAATGATGATGGACAATGAGAACATACAGCTCAATTTTATAAGCCTGTACTGATAACCTTTTTTCTTTTGATTATTCACTGCAAATGATTTCAAATCAATCAATGTATTTTTTATTCATTTTTATACGTAATCAGAAAGACCATAAAAATAGCAAAATTTAACTACTGGTTGTTGTTTTTTTCTCAAACTCATGCAATATTAAAAAAACAATCATGATGATGACGATAGTGATGATGTTGCTGATGGTACAGTACACAAACGGTGATGTCAAAGCTCACAAAGTTTTTATCTCAAAGCTCTCACTATACATAAGTACATATTGTGCTGGTTACATGTCAAATCAAATGTCATTGTTACACTTCAGAAAAACCAGTGCCTCAAGAACAGCATCCGACATATTAGCTCTGCGTGCATGCGTTTTAAGTTTTAACGAGGCCAAGACAACCAGACTGAGGCCAAGCCGAGGCCAAATGTTTGAGAACTAGGCCGAGACCAAGGCCAAAGCTTTGAGGCCGAGGTCGAGGCCAAAATTTTGGCCTCGAGACCGCTTCGGTCTCGAGGCTTCAACATCTCTGCAATTTAGTACACGGTACAACAAATCGACTATAACGACCGTTCCTATTCAGCTACACAACGTCGATTTCCTCCATAAACATCAACATATCTTTTAGCATACCCGGCAGCCTGCTTGATAGCAGTTTGGTTAGCCTACTTAGTTAACTGTCTGATAACTAAAAAGTACTGACTGCACCGTGTCCGAAAAAAACATTCTAGACATTTTTGACTGTATAGCTTAAAAAAATTATTAAATTTTAATAATTTTTGACAGGAATATTTCTGACACAACTGGCCATCAAATGACCATTTAATTTTCCACCGCACCCAATGTCTGCTTCTGCACTACCTGGGATAAACAAAACCAACAAAATATTGTTTTTTTTGTTCGGGGCCACAGGTCCGAAGATATAAAATTTATTAAAGTTTTTGTTCATTTTAATGCACATATCACTTGTTTTGGTTTTTCCAGGTAGTGCAGAAGCAGACATTAAATGAGGTGGAAACCAAAACAGTCGTTTAATGGGCAGTTGTGTTAAAAATGTTTGCACCAAAAATTATTAAAATTTATCACTCTTTCTTCAAGTCACAAAGGATAATGTTGGGGATGCTTTCTTGACGTATTGTTGTTTATTTTAACGCATATTTCGTCGGTTCATTTTTTCCCTGGTAGTGCAAAAGCAGACATTGAATGAAGTGGAAAATCAGCCAGTTGTGCCAGAAATATTTGTACCAAAAATTATTAAAATTGGTAGACATTTCTTTGAGTGACAATCGATAATTACCTCCGCCAAGGAGGTAATGTTTTGCCAGACTTTGTTTGTCTGTTTGTCTGTCTGTGTGTTAGCAAGATAACTCAAAAAGTTATGGACGGATCTTTCTGAAATTTTGAGGGTATGTCGGGAATGGCACAACCTACCAGTGACTCAATTTTGGATGTGATCCGGAAGGAATCCTGGATTCTGGATCATTTTGACATTTTCGTTACCATTGCTTTCAATGGGGCATAAGAAAAACCGCTGCAAAACTAAAGATGGTGCTGCCACCTAGCGAACAACATTGTCTTGGCGGAGGTGTGCGGGCTCTGACTGCTTTCTAGTGTTTGAAATGTTTTTCCGGACACGGTGTATACAGACATTGTATAATATGTGCTCCATATTAACTATGTACGTTCAACGAATAAATTAGTAAACGACACCCTAAGAAAACGATGATTAAATTGGCTTCGGAAATATGGCACAATATAAATACGGCTTAGTTAATTATACAAGATTTGCTACAGGCTAAGGATATGACTAACTACGTTCGTTTATTTCATCTACACTTGCTACTTCTTGACCTCTTGATCTATTACGAAGTACCTGTTGCGAGATCGAATGTGAGAGTGCTACAGATGATTACAAACACAAAGACCACACGTTGGATACATGTAGCTTCCCACGAACTGATGAAATGTTCACGAACTTTCATTTCTCAGCTACAGCAACACAAACAGTCTACCAATGCATCACAGCCACCCAGACATCGTCATCTAGCTACGAACATTAACACGCAAAGATTTCGACGCCTGGTACCGACGTGTATGCGGCCGTCCGTCCAGTTGCCGAGAATTTAATACGCCATCCACAAGTTGTAACTTAACACGTGCGCTATAGGTTTGCGCCATTTACTTGAGGTATTTGACGTTCCGTAACCTTAGCTTTTGATCTTTTTAACTAAAACTGGCACACGCGTTATTCTATCCCTGAAAAACATTCGTACAAATTTCGGATTTTTGTGCCATTTATTTTCGACTTAGAAGCCCATACAAAACAGATGGACTAACAGTCGGTCAGACGGACGAACAGACAGACGAGCAAAACCCATATAATGCGGCCTACAAAAAAGCCGCATAAAACTGCTGAAAGAAACTGTGTGATTGAAAAGTTCTACAATTATAAACTGTAATTGTAACAATATCTATGAATTTTAAAAATGTGCCCGTTTTGAATGCTCTTGAATTCTGCGATAACTATCAACATTAAAGCGGTATGGAATCAGGACTGTTGCAAATAACACTGCGAAAATCTCAAACGACTTTGCTTCTTCCGAATCCAGTGACAAAAGCTGTTAAGCGTCACGTGTGCCGATGTAAGCGTGCACAAACAAAGCTAGTATACCGTAGACACTTCAAACTTTAAATTTCAAAGTAACACGCTTTACATGTTTTTTTTCGAACGGCAACGTTCTGTGACCCAAGCAAACTAATGAACAAAACACTCATTATAAAATGCACTGTGTAGGGCCCCTAATTCAAAATACACAAAAATTGCCAACTCAACTAAAACTACTTTATAGCATAAAGAAACCAATACAAGATGTGCTATAGGCCTAGTAACAAATGAGAGCATAACTTACTGATTATAGGCAGAACGCGAAGTCTAAACTCTTCTGTTAGGCAATCAGTTTGCAGTCTGTACTGCAGCATTCGAATAACGCTAGCAGAATGATGCTTGCCCGAACTCGTTTGTCCAACTTTATAGGCTGATGCGTGGAATCTTAGCTGCTGGATAATTACTCATGCTCATGTAACAGTGCACATGCAACAACGACGCGGTTGTATAGGAGTGGTCGGTATTAGCACTAGGCCTATAGCAAGAGGTTAGATGGTTAATCGTCGTAATATTGTTCCGGTAGGCTTAATTGTGCATGCGGAACTTCCAATGACTGTATCGTTGGACAGTGGATGGCATTTACATCTCTCTGCCGCTGAAACGTAATGTAGGCATACAACGTCGCAAAACTACGCTACGTAACGGATACTGTAAACACGCTGCGCGGATTTTCTTATCACTTCTAGGCCTATATTTGCGCATCACCAGAGTAAGCTACAGGATTAACCGCATGCAGTTTTTTTAGTTTTTGCGAGAAAGACTTACAAATTGCTTCGGTTGATGCTATTCAGTTCCAGATTATTTTGTTACACCCATAACGTCGTACGGGCCACAAGCAATATTTTGTCAGCGGAGGTCGCTGCCTTAACTGACCTCAGTCCTGTGACATCAGAGTCCATCATCCGACGTCGTAACTCGCTATTCGGGCACCCAACCAGGCTCGCCAAGGATACTCCAGCTCATCCGGCTCTGCGGCGCCACGTCGACGTTACCCTCGGTCGTCTCCTTGACCGTAGCTGGAGACGTCGCTCAGGCCGCGTCGTTTAGGCCGCCACAGAAACAGATGGATCGACCAACTTCGTGGGGACAATTAAAACACTCCGCCTGCTAACCTTTTGAGACGAGCATTGTCACGCGTGGACACTCGTAGGTGACGCTATGGTCCTCGCCGACTAGGCGTTAACGACGTCGACGTATTTGATTCTAATAATTCCTCTGATTCATCTTTTTATGCCAGACTATTGTTAACCTCACCGTTTCCTTCGCCCATCATTCGTTATACGCATTTGTACGTCATACATGTTTGGTTGCAGTATTAGGCTCTGGTTGCACTGACAAAAAAGTTGCACCAATTTTGCAAAACAAAAATGCAAAATCGCACACGTGTTAAAGATAAACAGTGTTTACTTTGAAAAGAAATGTTGCAAAATATATCTGTTTCACGTGTTACTACGGTTTATCTTAACATTTGCGCTATTCTACTAAAATGCCAAAATGTTTGGGCAACATTTTCACTGAAATGCAATAGTAGCCTAAAATTCGACCAAAGTTAAACATTGAACTAAAATTCGTAGAAAATATGAAAAAATGACAGAAACCATTTTAGTGGACTCTGGATATTTCATAAAAATTATCCGTAGCCGATCCTAAGATGTTTAAGTTTCTTTAAGAGGCTGCATCAGCCGGTGTAGCCTACGTGTATACGAGTCCAGGTTGATTACGTTTTATAGCGAACGCGGCACTCGTGTACTGTTTCAAGAATCATTTCCGATCACCTTGTGTTACGGTTTCAGTTGGATAGCTGCATCAGCAGATAGTTACTGGAAACCCTTCCTAGTCAGAAGCACGTAATGATGAGCAAAGCACAATGATGCAATGGCAACTGAATATTGGACCATGCTCGTGTTATCCCAATTAACTAACTCGCGCACCCCTCCGATATAGGCCTAATCATGCAATGCTCAAGGCTATCTGCCGTAACGACGTGGTGCTATTTATAGACAACTAATGCTGTAGATTAGTAACAATACTCGTAAATTACTAATTGTCGATCGTACAAATTTGACTCAGTCAGCCTCCGCGGAGAGCCAGCATGCGAACTAACTGCATTGATCGGTTTTCAGTTTTAGTTTCTTGTTTCTTTTTCGTTATTTTTTGTTTTAGCTATTAGCGGCAAACTAAGTTTTCTATCTATCGGTTCTTAGCGCACATGAAGCCTTCTGCATTGCACTGAGCCAAAGAACCTAGCTTAAACACCTAAAATTCAAACTAACGGCTTTCCGTTATTACAATATTTAGGGGTCTACTATAATAATGGTCAATGATAACACCACAGTTCGCACAATTCCAACAAGCAAAGATATCGGCCCAGTGCCGACATAAAATGCGGCCTTCAGCCAAGCTATGCAATGCATTGTTAATGCACAGCCGTATTCCTAACTCTAACCTCGATCTTTGACTATCTCACCTGAAAATTATCAAACGGGTTACTCCTGCTCTGGAATACGTTCACGCCAATTTCGGTTAATTTTCTCGTTTTTTTCGACTTAGCTGGCTGCCTGTACGAGAGTCAAACGATGTACGGACAAATGCTCGGCCGAAAACTGTGCGCACGACAACTGCGCGCGGCGACCATTGCGTGCGCAAACAATTGCGCGGAAAGAACTTGATCGCGCTCAACTGCTCTCGCGTCAGTTAACAGCGTAAATGACCGTGGAAGTTTTACAAGAGTTTATTCAATGGTGTATGTTATATGACAATCAATATACATGTAATGGAAAGGTGGCACGGTAGCCTACAATCGCTATTTCAATATCAGCATCAAATTCTATGGACTTTCCTCCAGCGAGACATGGGTAAACAGAAAGCCTCGTTTCTACAAGGTGCAGCAGGCGTTATGCAACCCGCTGCGATCGAGTTCAGCGTGCTGTTGCTGGGGTATGGCAGAACAAAAAATATGCTATATCTTTGTGCGATGGCACACCTGACCTGTGCTTAAAAATACAATCCTCTTATTCCTCTGGATATATATATATATACATATACATATATATATATATATATTGTAGCAACACTTCTGTTTGGCCATTTACTTCTTTTTGTAATGTGTCCGCCGAGATAATGTTACTGGCTTTGGCTTTAAACAGTTGATAGCTTGTATACTAAGTCGTGTTGTTATATATGCGAGACGTACATTTTATAAACTTTCTAAATCACATTTAAACCGTTATTGACCGCGCAAATGTCGCGGGAGCAATTATCTGGCAAGCGCTGCAATACACGATGTTTCATAAAAAGGACCCCCTTTTTGTTTTTTTTATAATTTACTGAAATTACGAGCAATTTACATGAAATGTTTACCAGATATAGCTGAAAAAATACTAATTCGAAATATTTAAACAAAATTTGGCAGTTGATTAAATATTTTTTGCTAGTCGTAATGTAACGCTGACGTCATAATGTGTCACAGGTACAAACTTGCTAGTCTCAACTGGTGCTGTCAGTTGCTACCCTGCTTCGATGGTGAACTTAATCTGGTTTGCTAATGAAAAATGCTTATCGTGTCAGCACTGAGCAACATGGAAACATGAAATCGGGCGTCATGTGATCCAAAAACTCAACATCGTACAAGCTCGGTGTGATAGTGCACTCCGTTGCTCGAACATGTGAAAGACAATATATCCTCGCAGACACGTAAATTCAGTCGCTTTGCACGTTTTTGTGGCTGCAACTGTACAACTTCAAATATTTGACACCAACGAACCAGATTTTTTACCACTGAAGCAAGGTAGCAACTGGCAGCACCAATTGGGATTAGCCTGTTTGTACCCGTGACACATTATAATGTCAGCGTTACATCACGACTAGCAAAGAATATTTAATTAACTGCCATGTTTTGTTAAAACATTTTGAATTAGTATTTATTTAGCTACAACTGGTAAAAATTTCATGCAAATTGCTCATTATTTGAGTGAATTGTAAAAAAACAAAAGGGGGTCTTTTTTATGAAACACCGTGTAGTAGCCGCGCGCAATTGTCGTGCGTGCAGTTGTCGCGCGAGCAGAAGTCAACGGACCAGTCAAACTTGCGCAATCGACAATTCGTAGTTTATGGATATTATTACTATAACGGGTAATATCGTTGACGCGGCCCATTAGGATGGTCGTATGATAATAACTTTATTTTCTGTTCAATGCAATGCATAGCATTGGACAGGGTGTAAAATCACCTGAGCGTCCGTGCGTGCGTCCGTCTAACATATGAGGCTTCGTATCTCCATAACGGTGCAAGATAGACGCATGGTCACAATGGACCACCCATAGGAAGTGGCCCACCGTAAGTCAAATGGTCTCGTGACTGACGATGTTAATTTTTTAGTTATAAGGGGCCTAATAATAGCGAAAGATGACAATAACATTGCTGTTGTACAATTGAAAATTAAACTTTAACTTTTTAATTTTTACCGTTAGTCTTCACAACTCAATGATTTTACTTAGACTATAAGGACGTATACCGTAAGCTATCAAAATGCATTTGACAAACTTCATGTTCGTTTGAACATTATCTTGTTTAGTTTGATAATAACGAACAGGATGTACCTACATATACATCGGAACACTGCATAGGCTATCACTTGACCGTGGTCAACGTAATGAACGTATGTGTGTACGACTCTCATATTCGACTGAAGTGAAAAAAATTGACATCATAAAAAGCACTAACTAAAGATTGAATAATTGGCCGCTATTATAATTACGCGGTGCCCCAATGCATAAAATTTAACGTCAAATTTGCTTCACGGTATTATGTTATTTCGTTTAGACTTTTGTTTAGTTTCTTGCTGCATTTATTTTCACTTAAATTAATTATCAATCCATACTCGTGTATACTATTACAATTGAAATGCGGGTCTATAACAGCCATTGACTTAATTATGCAACATGGGCGAGTAATACTGCTGATGTTACATGGTTTTACCAGACGAACTAGCAGGCCAGTGTCAATCACTCTAGTGTTGTGGAAATTTAGGACATCGGTGAACGAGTATCCAAAATCGTAAACATTTGAGACTTCCTTACGCCGAAGTTGTCGGCATGTCGGCATTTTGGTCAGCGCCATCTGTGTCCGTATATTTTGTCGACCAGCTTTGAATGTCACACGCAACTTGGAGGAATGTTGCATCAGAAATAACAATTGTCTTCTGTGAAGTCGTCCAAAAGTCAAGCCATTTCTTTCACACTTAAATCAAATTTTTTACAAATAGGCCTACACTTTGCAGTGTAGGCCTATTTGTAAAAAA
>Ga0209367_1011112_pt1 | contig 11980 bp, 6 predicted proteins | sample WorMetLIZISLAND2_FD_187412 | JGI IMG/M metagenome (GOLD analysis project Ga0209367, IMG submission 187412) | Marine gutless worms symbiont microbial communities from Max Planck institute for Marine Microbiology, Germany - Olavius geniculatus... ... | reverse complement strand
CCTCCTCGCAACGGCGACGTGACGACTCGAACCGCGGTAGTCACCACATACAGTAGTCGAGACAACCAGATTACGCCGGACACAATCAGACTGATGACCAACACTGAAACCCGTCTACCGTAACCCTTAGCAACACTATCAGCAGCCAGCACTGCTGCAGGCAAACGTTTAAATTAAGTTAAACTGAATTAAATTAAAGGTTAAATGCTTCTGCGGGGGATAGAAAAAAACGGGGGCTTGTCGATGCTGGGTTTGTCTCTAAGAACAGTGAAACAATGTAACCCATAGCAACACCGTTTGCAGTACGGCTGGCAGCAGCAAGTTAAATTAACCCTCCGAGAGGTTAAATCCCCTCCGAGGGATGAAATCAAACCCATGCGCGAGGAATATACACTGCAAGGCGGCGTAATTATTGGTCCGCTCGTCGTGGACGATAATATCGATGAATAACGATGATGAGCTAAGAACAACGAAAATTACACCCAAATGCGAGATTTGCAAAACGCGGCATTAACAACAATCCACAATAGGCCTCGACATGTGCGCAATAATTTTACAAATAGCACAAATGGTGCGTTTCATTTTCAGACCACGTTCACTCGCAAGACGACTTGGTCGAACGCAATTACCGTCTCTGGGTCTGGTATGTAAGCCGAGCGAATGCTTGGTTGCTGAGCCTTGCATGACAAACGACAGATCGCTCTTACACATGACACTGACTGGCAGACTGCTGGCCTAGAAATGCGGACGGCAGCAGATTAACATTACGAGAACTTCTTACGCCCCGCTTGATACAGTCTTGCAGTATATCGTGCTTCGTAAAAAAGGCCAGTCCCTGACTTGCATACATCCGCAACTTCATTAAATATTTATAAACCGATTTTCAATTTTTTACTAGCCTACTCAGTGGTAAACAGGAAGACAATGATCATAAAAGATCCTCCCGTCACATTTTAAGGGCCCGGTAAAATGCAGTCAGCTTTAAAATATTCTGAAAATTACTTTTATCTCAGTTATTCTAAAGCTGACGACTAGATTTCACAAGGTAGGCCTACCGGTTATGTAACGACACGTTTGCAAAATTAATGTTTAATATATCGGTGAAAAAATTTAAAATATACCATTATTTAACGCAGTTATGACAAAAGTTTAGTTAATTGAGTTAGTTAAGTTTAGTTAGTTAAGTTGGGTTTCGATGCTTACGTTTAAAATCAGGCAACAGCGGTAGCAGCAACAGCAGCAGTAGTAGGCCAAGTTTTAATGAATTCGTCAGTCTATACTCGGAAAAGGAACCTCTGTCAGGTCGTTTGCATATCATTTACATATAGGCCCCCATTTGCATGCAAACAAACGCTGGCCTTGTGGCCAGCCGAATCCAATTTACCACAACTCAGTTCACGTCTAATTTTTCCCTGGCAAAACAACAAACAACTCCACTTACACGTTCGCAACACTGTACACAATGTATTGACTGTTTTCATGAACTCAAATCTGATCAAGTTTTGAAATCGGACGTTAAAAGTTATTAGTAACAAGAAAGCCTAGCTAACGCAAAAGAAACGCGCGACAGCAGTGCATGTATAAAGGCCCACTGCCAACTGAGGTGTTCATGCTAAGTTAATTTACATATACCAAAATCTCCATCTGCATTGCATAACAAGTTAGTTGCGTGGCGCCAACTTGCGAACGCTATAGAGTTGTGTCGCAGCCCAAAATCGCCAAAAAAATCCATAAAGAACCCTTATTTTGCCGTTCAAGGTCATTCAAGGTCATTACTCTGGGTGCCAGTGTACGACTTCCTATTAGTGATTAATAGTAACCCAGGCCCTATCTCGCACCGTTTCTGAGATACAGCGACTTATTGGCTCAAAATCGTAAAATTTTCTACCCTTCTCATTTTGCGCCCTCTCTAGGGGTGAGACCCCTTTCGAATTTATGGACTAGAGTCTTCGAGGCAGCCGGCGGTGAAAATTTGGTAGTCCTAGCTTGCACCGAAGTTCTGTTGCTAGCTCTCGTGGTGACGAATGAAGAAGCAGCTCCAGTGGGTCTACAAATCAACTGGTCTAAGACGAAGATACAGCAGATTGGCAATCCACCTAGCACCAAGAATGCTGTTGCTGTATGCAACGCAAATGTGGAATTTGCAGAGTCTTTCCTCTACCTTGGAAGCGAATAGCACAGAAATGGAAGCAGTGACACAGAAATCCGAAGACGAATCGGCATAGCTCGCGACTGTATGACACAGCTTGACCGCCATATTGGGAAGTCATCAATCTCTGTCAGCAAAAAAGTTCGTCTCTACAATGGGTTTATATACTGCTCGTCCTAATGTACTGTTGTGACACCTGGACAGTGAACAAGCAACTCTCAGACAGAATAGATGCCTTCAACATGCGGTGCCAGAGGAGAATACTTCGCATTCCATACACGCGCGATGTCACAAATGCTGTGCCACAGGGTGCTCCGCTGCCTCCAAGTTGGTGCGCATGAGAAGGCTTCAACTTTTCGGCCACCTGGCTAAAAGATCATATGAGGAAGACCACCACAGGGTCGTGGTAGCTGCAATGAGCAAAACCTGCCTGTAGGATGGAGAAGACCGAGAGAACGTCCTCGTGATACATGGCTGAGGACCGTGTCCCGGCTAGTCCAGCACTTCAGCACTGGCGTTCACTCGGCCTGGCGTCTCGCTGCAGATCGCCGGCAGTGGCGTCAAGTCGTCGACACCGCTATGCTCCAATAGGAGTCTGCCAACAAGGAGGAGGAGAAGCTTGCACCGTTTTTGACTGATCCACCCGTGTGACGGATGGACGGACAGAATTGCGATGGCTAAGACGCGCTATAGTAGTACCTGCTGTCGCGCGTAAAAAGTGAAACACAACTGCGGCATTCAGTGTAAAATAGTATTTGTTTCCAGAATTTGTTTTCGCACATCGCACGTCACAGAGGTTTGGATTAGTGATAGAAAACGATTCGACCAAAACAAATAACGTCAGCAAATCAACATGACTGATATGTTATTATTTTTGAAAATTATCAATAAAAGCAATATAAACAATATAATACTAATCGCTCGTTTGATGCTGCTAAAATGCTAGGGCAAGTTTTGTGCAACGATTTTATTTTAATAAAGCGAATTAAACTGAACTGATTTTATGCACGGGATCATGACGTCCTAATTCTAAGATTACAGCCGTTCACAAAAAAGCCAGTGTAGACAATCTATAGACAAATAACAGTAAACCAAAGAAATAGGCCTAGTTATCGCGAAAAACACTGTCTGATTACAGTTGCAATAGAATTCGGGTTACGATGAGCTCTCACGCAGTAGACTTAGCTGTGCGTGCAAAATCTTCATATCTGCGATCTAAGATTACTAAAATACGTTTTTGTGACACATATTTAGGTTTTTAAATATAGCTTACTGCAGTATTCCTCGCGCTATACCGAGAGAACTATGACCGATGCAACTGCACACACGATGCAAAGAAAGTATGTTCTTTGTATACCTTGAGTTGCGTCTTTTGTACGTCGGTCTCAGCTGTTGCTGTTGCTGCTGGTGGGGTTGCTGCTGATGATGAGGCGGTAAATGATGATGAATGAGTGAGAGGCAATGCAATGGTCGGCGTCTCGAGACAGAACAAAACGAGTATAAATCCGGCGACTACGAAAACCAGATATGATCCCATCAGCTTTAGCACGGTCGGCGGCGCCCAACTCACTAAACCACCACCAGCACAATGATTATAATTATAGGCGCGATGTCGTTCTATTCACAAACCCGTATTTATCAGCTGTAATATTTTATCATCAAGAACGGTCGCAAACAAGACAGTCGGCATCAGAATAAAAACAAAATGCAAACGAAGGTAGGCCTACTAATAAAAAATAACTATAGGCTGCTTGAAGGCGCATACAGAGCGACGTAACTGAACTAAACTAAACTGAGCTGAACTCGCCTATTAGTCAGTTCAGTTCCGTAGCTCTGGAATGGGCTTCCATTCAAAGCTATAACACCACTTTTATTTAACGTTTTGATTCGTACCGGTGCTATTGACGAGATTGACAAAGACGGACGCAGCCTCGCCGTGCCTGCAGTGTTCATAAACCCCGCAATGGACTCCGCCAATCTCATCAGCGTCTTGGGCCGCTTCAACCTCCACCGCCGACTGCTCGGGGCGCGACAGCCCGCCCTCCGGCGACAGGAACAAAATCAATGCCGTGACGACGTTACCCCAGACGTTGGACGTCTGCAAGGCGACTAAAGGAATGCCGGTGTCACTGCTGATGACTCGACTGAACCTCGAAGCGCACTGATCAGGCACTGACCGCACGTACAGCACCTAAGCACCGCCGTCACTGCAAATTCATTTGTTCTGACGCTTACAGCGCAGCACAAAACTCGCTTTCAGTGTTGTAGCTTTGATCCCGACCTTAATAGGAAAGCTCACGAAACTCCCCTGGATATGGGATAATCATTTCCATTTCTTATCCCAAAACTCGTGTCGCATCCGGAACTTCATCCGCTGACCAAAAATAAACCCGAGTGGACACATTCGGACGCCTCATTGCAATGCGGTTCACATTATCACAGCACGGTTTGATTTAAAAGCTCAATATTGCCGGCACAGATGTCGAAACGAAATGGAAACGAAACAAAATGGGACTTTTTCACAGCATCAGTCGCATATTATAGCAATTTTAGCCAGCGTGCTGTTCGTTATGACAGAACGTACTGCTGCACAGACTGCGGAAGCAATAAAGAAATATAATAATAGATAAAAAAAACAAAAACTAAGCATTCGGAAAACACACGCCTCTTCGATGAGATAGTTGTTCTATTTCACCGTTAAGTTGCAAGATATAGTTGCATATTCAGGCTGTTCACGATGGTGTTGACATTTTTTGCGTATAATTGTAAAGTACTGTTATCCATTAACCTGCATAACGGGTGTGATGTGGCTGAACACATCCTTTTATTTCCCACTGCGTTGCACTTGACTGCTGCACTGTCATCTATTTTGCTGTGTTTTATGCAACAAACTGTTTGAATAAACGTACCTGGGCGGTCAGTAGAAGGCTTTCGCCGAGACCGACGGACGCCGCTGCCGGCAGCATGGTGCACGGATGCGGGGCGCAGTTCGCCGCCAACCAGACGACGTAGAACGCAGCGCCGGCGACCATCGTCCACTTGGCACCGAGACGCGACACCATCACCGGCGCGATGCAGCACGTTCCGGCGGCGGCAGCGTGCATGAGACACAAAGACACGACCCCGAGCCGACCAGAGTCGTTCAGCGACGACTCGAGGCACTCAGCCGCGCGGAAGGCGCTCAGGACCAGCACACAGCTGAGACAGACGATCACCAGGTTGCGTATGACGTATGCGGGTCTCCTGTGCTCATGCTCCGTCGTCTTGCCGATCGTTTCCGCATCCGCTATCTTGACGTCGCCGGTAGTTGCGGTTTGGCACGCGTTGCACCAGCCACCCTCCCCCTCCACCGTCGTTATTGCGTCATCTCCGCCACCAGATATCATCAATAATGCGTTGCGGCCGCTATAGTTCACGTGATTGCCGACGGAGCCGAACACGGTCGTCGGACAGTCGGGCGACGAGATTTCCATTTCCGGTTGCGTGACGTCACCGAGGGCGAGGCTGTCCCAGTGACGCGGGGTGGGCATCGGCGACAAGCTGTCTGCCGACGTCGGAGTCCAGGGCTCGCCTGGCGACGGCAGCGGCAATAGCGCGGGAAGGTCAAGGTCGTGTTGGTTGAAAGTCGTCAGTCGCTGTTCGTCGTAGAGCGGTGGCGGGGCGCCTGCAGAAGGACTAAGCACCGCGCGCTCGGAGTTGGACGCCGACTGGTGGCAGATCTCCGAGGACGGTTGAGGCGCTGGCTGCCCCGTGCCACCAGCGGCCACGTCTTGGGTGGCGATGACATAGCTGGATCGTCGGACGTGGTACGGTGACCACTGTGCCGGGTCCAGCCAGTCGGTGCTGCCGCCCTCCTGTGGCATCGGCAGAGAGGTTGCTGCTGCGGCTGCGACGGTTGTGATGTTGACGAGTGGCGTCTCGGCACAACAGTCAACCGACGAGCTGTGTGACGTCAGAGGACGTCGCCGACTCATATTGTCTCAGTTCAACCACGACCACAACGTTCTACCATTTGCCACTCTGGTGTTGTTCGTCACTGCATCAGTACAGCAGCAGGAGTCATCAGCTTAATAATAGTGATAATAATACCAGAAACCAAAGTAATCTGGCAGAAAGCGAAACCGCCATCGTTTGTATTCGTTAGGTGGCAGCACGGTTTGGCCGCAATTTCAGAAGAAAAGTTGTCTAGCTTAAACAGTCGACACTGTATTATATGCATAAAAACTATTTTAGCAAAGTCGAAAAAGAAAATGTAGAATACATTTTACTGTTACGTCTGGAGTTAACTCGGTTTTGCGTTTGAAGCTTATGGCACGATTCGGGTCGCCAGCAAAATTCCACTTGTTGCTTGAGCTATGCCGCACCCATCAAAAATTTATCAAAGTTCGTTCCCAACTTTCAAAATAATTTTGTGGAGAACCAGATTACATAGACGACATACAAACATAGCCTAACCTTTATTTTTCGTCTAAGGTAAAAAGCAACGCATTAGGTGATAAAAATAATCGCTAATCTCTGGTGTCAGCACATGAGTCACCAAATCAATCTGATGATAGAACGATCGTAAAGTTCTACACTACTGTTGTACTAATATTTTCACGCATTTTCCTCGGAATAGAACTGCGCACAAATTCCTTATAAACTGGTCCAATACATCGAGAAGTAAAATACGAGCAGATTTTGTTATGTATGCCTATAATTCATTACAAACTGCAGTAATTTTCTGCGTTTTTGAGTTACATTTGCGCACTGGACAGACGGACAAGCGTACTCACGTACTAAGCAGGAAGTAAAAAGCAGTAAAATGACACTGTTACTCACTGTCACTGTCACAGACACTGCAGCGTGTGGCAGTTAGTCGCATGCGACAACTGAACGTGCGATAAAGACAGTTCTACGCATAGAGTGACTGACCGGTTATGCTGCCACGGCTGCTGCTGCTGGTGGTGCTGCACTTGATGCGCCGCGCTGCAGCACACGCACTGCTATTATGACAACCTCATCACTGCCAGAAGAGTTGCGCATCGACTGTCCACGATGTAAGAAAGGATAGGCTGGTTAATGTAACCAATAAACCATGTTGAAATGTCTTATTATCTCCGTCGACGCGATTTTGTCAGCTGGAATTATTAAAAAATGATACAAACTATTGTGATGGGAAATTTAGCGGTTGAGTTGCTCATAAATCAAGGAAAATGTGGTTAGACTTTTGTGGCGATCCGGATTCTTTCGTGGATTCATTACCCAGAATTGTTTGTCATTAGTAGACTAGACAGCAGTTGTGTTGTTATTTTTGTATTCGCCAGGTAACAGAACCATTCTCGACTGAAGTTTGAGATCTTTGCTAGCCTACACGAAACAATCATCAAGCAAACATCGAGCAAACATCGAGCTGGCTCATCCAGCTAACATATAGCAGCTCGTCGAGATAGCTCGTCGAGCCAGCTTGATCGTGTAAACGGGGTATTGACCTACTGGTCTTATGAAAACCCGATCTTACCTCAGACTAAGCAGTACGACATTATGCGCAGATCTTTCATCATGCGAATTTTGTGCGATTGCGTGTAATTTGTGTGATTTCTGTGATGGTTTTCTATAGTTTTATATTGCTTTACTTCATTGCGCTCATTGTGTTCACTACGCCTGTCGGAGACTATTAGAGTTTTAAGTTCGTCGTTTATCGGCGCGGGCGAAGACTGCGAAACGTTTGTCAGCAGCAGTTAAGAATCCATCATTCGATCCACTCGGGACCATTGTCTGCGTGTGGCGACGAACACAACCGTCTTGCATCTCGGGCCGTCACCACACGTCCCAACATACATTCCGGAACATACATTCCGGATTTAAAATCGATCGGTAGCCTATAGTTCATTCTGCCTCAGACTAATCCAATGTCGACTTCTTAGTAAGTCCTTATTCTTTCTTAGACATCGAGACAATTTTGCAGTTGTCTTTGAATAAACTTATGCGATGCAAACTGTCCAATTTAATGCGAACATTTTAAAAGTCAGATTTTTCGCTGGCAGTAATATTATGCTGCTAGCTAATCAACTCGGTGTATGAATGTGGCTGTCCAGCACTAAAACCGAATCGAATGTGTGCCGTCGTCATAATATTGCAACAGTGAAACTGATACGTACCGCTTTATCTGATGGCTGCTGACAGTATAGAGCCGTGAGATGCAGTGTAGTGTATGTGTGGCGAGCTTGTCGTCGACAACCGGTAGGTTCTAGCATAGAAATAGCCACATTAAAGACTCGCAACGTTACGCCACACCGGCCGGTGCCAGCTTTACAGCGTACATACAGCGTACGTAGGCTACCGCGCCGAATCACGGCAGCGGCCTTGTTTGTCGCCGTTGTGCTGATGCTTCAAGCCCAAACTACACTATTTTGATTTGTTGACTGTAGATCTGTCATACAGTTTGTCGTGTGGTATGTTGTACGATAAATTCGCCATAAGAGATCGATGAAAGCGGAGCTTGGGCATTAACTGTTGCGTTCGGCGGCGAGTGAAGTAGTCTGCTATTATTAATTTAGACAGGTTGCAGTCTCTGCCAATCAGGTCCTGGATCAAAGGTCATCCTATTGCTAGACGACGAAAAACGAAGCTTATCACGACGACAATGAAAGGAATATACGGCGACAGTTCATGCAGGGTCGTAGCTAGGGGGTATACCCATTGCACGGTCAGATTCGTAAAATATACGCTGATCAGTTCAAAGAAAAGTCCGAATATCACAGGCTGAACGGTAGTTCAAGCCATGTGTTAACGGTGACTTCTCTTTCCTATGGGAAAGCCAAAAATTCGACCCCCCACTGAATCAAAACCCCTGATCTGATTGAGAAAAATTTGGCACGGTTGATTACATCGGCTAGGTGACCCCTCACGCAATATTTCATGTAAATCTGCACAAGACGGGCTTCTCGGCAAATAGGTGAAATATACGCAAAAATTTTTCTTACCTACAGGTCAGACCCTTCGGCGGATTTTTGCGTGCGATGGCTCAAACGACGCGGTCTCGCGCAAGGATGTGCCTTTTGGGAATTAAAAAAAATGAAATTAATATGTAACGTATTGGCTAAAACTCGGCTTGTGTAAGAGATATCTGCGAGATTTTGCGTCTATAGGGGGGGGGGTTTCAAGGATGGGCAATTGAATGCTGCCAATTGCATTTCCACCGACCGACCCCGTTGCCACGGCAACGAAATTTGGGACAAAATTGGCTATAACTCGGCTTGTGTAAGAGATATCTGCGAGATTTTTGTGCCTATAGACCTATGGGGGCTTTCGGGGATGGGCCAGCGAATGCTCCCAATCGAATTTTACCCTGACTGACGCTCGTTGCAATGGGAACGAAAATTAATTTGGGATAAAATGGGTTATAACTCGACGTTTTTTTTAATTTGACGAATTCGTATAGGGTTTAGTTTATTAGACCTAGTTACTGTTGCAACGAACGAGTTGATCTAAAGATAGGCATAACGATGCAACAGCCAAGAATTCTGTCATTTCTTGTCGATGACTGCGACTGCTGACGACTATAGTATAGACAGATAATGACATCATGCTGCAGCGCTCGTCGTTAATGCCAGCTTCTCGGCAACATAATGGAGTCGCGTCGGTTGTCCGGTCGCGTCTGCTAACTAAGATAAATGACAGCAGACGACGACTCAGGACTTAGACCGGACCGCAGCCCCCCGTACTGGATCGTCTTCATAACTCACGCGCCCATGTACAGCAAGCATTCTTCTTTCCGCTTGTCACGAGCTACCAGTTAGAGTGCCGTGATAGAATTGAAGTATTGAAGAAACTGAAAGGTGGGCTAGGAAAGTCGAGTTTCGTTCACAGCTGAGTCGAATGTTGAGAGGTTTTATTTTTTCAGTAACGCATTTATTAATTAAGAATATATGGCTATACTTTGAACGCTTTGCTACCCTACCGGGCGAAATATTAATGTGAGGTTTAAGACACATTCCACTCGGTGGTATAGCAAAACGTTACAAACGCGGTAAAAATCGGCCAATATTTGACAAAGTTAAACGAAGTTATAAAACGTAGCTTTTGGATAGCTCTGCAATGCATCTTCTAAAAAATCTAAAGAGTTAAGATAATGTTGTAGCTCACAACACGTCAGTGACGGAAATAAAAGATTCCGCATTTTATGCGCTTGCAAATGTTATTTTTGGTTTAAAACTAATTGCAGGTTTCGTTTTATTTTGCTCTATAGACGTATTTTAGCTTTCAGTTTTACATTTATTTAAAAAAGTTTGTTATCTGTTTTTGGTTTTGTTGCTATAGTTATTGTATTATTCTGTAATTCTAAACATGGTATTTTAGCAGTTTTTAATGGCCAAACATACCCTGTACACAATAAGGTTCCGTCAATCCCATATAAGTTTAATTTTTCATCCGTATTAAATTAGCATCAATATTTAAAATTACAACAGAGCTGACGACATATAAAGAAACAAATAGACATATAATTTTTGCCGTTGATAACCGGCGGCCGTAAAATAAATATCACGCATGTTTGTGCACGACGTTTAAACCGATTTTTAAAAAACTGCAACATAAAAGTGTTACAATTGGTAAAATTGAGCGGGATTTATTTTCGTTTTTGTTTTCGTTATTGTGAAAGGTATTACACGGGCGGTCTAATCATCACTCAGCGAGAGCGTGAGAATATTGTGATCATCATGAAATAATAGAACGGCTGTCAGTACCATTCAGCAGCAGCAGCAGCAACGGCATCTTCTAAAAGTCAGCAGTCAGCGCCGATAGTACCGTAATCTCGCAGTCTTATTTAGCTGTGTCTATCTGGATTAGCGCAGACCACTCCGTCATGGTACGTGAGACGATTTTTTCTTCTTTGCGCACTCTACTCTTATTTAGCGCTGATTTCCGCCGAGAAGACAGCACATTTTACACCATTTAGACGGATCCTGCATGCGGTATATTCAAGAGGTACAGCCTGAGCGTGCATAGGTTCTAAGTCTATCGGGATCATGCGGTCATGGTAGATGTGCAATGATTTTATGTAGTTGTAATCAACAGTCTACAGAAAAGTTAACTTTTTTTACTAGTAAAAATAGAAAAATAAAATTGGCGTAGGCCCCTAGTAGTATGAATAGAAAACTTTATTTTGCCATGGCGGCAGCTAGACAAAACTTACATGTATAAACAAACACAAAGAACACGACATACAACCAAGCATACAGTAAAAACAGTAAAAAAACAACAAAGAAAGGGGAAAATACAAACTAATTACAACTAAAAAGCAATAGTTAACAGTTTATCATAACCAAATGCATCATACAGAAAATGCATGAATAGTGCCCTAACTGTTGACAGCCTTGTTTATAGGTCTATTTGTGCATTTTCTGCTGAAGAGTTGTAGTAAAATATAAATACCAAAGTTGGCGAATAATAGCCCAAATTCTGCACAGTCTCGAAATAACACTTCGCGAAATCTGTTCAATTTTACTTAAGTAAGGCCTAGTTGCTGTCTGTGCTTAATACGTATCGTTATACAAAAAGTAGGCCTCATGGGCGTCGGAACAGGGGGAGCAGAGGGAGCAGCTGCTCCCCCAACTTTTGGCACGGGAGAGCAGGCCATATCTCTTGCTCCCCCAAAATCAAACAACTGCAAGCAAAGAGTAAGGGTGATAAACTGTCAACTTGAATATATACCAGAACAGATGATGCTGTGTGTAATTAAACAAAATGCCAAAATCACAACGATATTATGAATGTGTCACATCGATGTCCAGAGGCTTGATAGATAAATTCGGTTGATACATATGCGATAGTGTTTCAATGCCATGTTTG
>Ga0209367_1011110_pt1 | contig 11981 bp, 4 predicted proteins | sample WorMetLIZISLAND2_FD_187412 | JGI IMG/M metagenome (GOLD analysis project Ga0209367, IMG submission 187412) | Marine gutless worms symbiont microbial communities from Max Planck institute for Marine Microbiology, Germany - Olavius geniculatus... ... | reverse complement strand
GAGGGGTGTATATTTCACCTATATGGGGAGCAAAAACCCCTGGGCGGATTGAGCCCAAATTTTGTTTGGTGGTAGGCGTCCATGACGTAATCACGCCATTAAAATTTGGTGACGATCGGTTCAGGGCTTTTTGGTTGGCTGAGGGTCAAAGTTTGCATTTTCCCATATACTTTGAAGGTCGTCCTTACAACACTCACACTACCGTGTGAGTGTGATAGCACATACAGCATTTTTACGATGTTGCAGAAACAGCGTTTATCACCAAGCAATAAAGCTAATACTTATGCCAGGCCCAGACAAGCATAACGCGAGGCGGTTAGAACAATGGTCCTAATGAACATAAGACCGTACCGCGTGATCTTTACTGTAATAAATATTGCATAAATCCGGGGCGTGACAAATTCGTGCTGCTTTTAAGTTTATCTCTCTGCTTTTAAGAGAAAATCTTATTTTTAACGAGCTTTTCGTACTCGCCATCGCTATAAATCATACAAGGCCTTCTAGTAGCAACTTTTTTGTCGTCAAAAAATCAGCTGTTTTTAATAGAGCTGTCTTTATTTACGTTTTTCTATTTAAGTATACATAATTATGTGCATACATTCTGTTTTTCTCAGCAATTTTGTTTTTGTCGTTTCGTGCTTGGTGTCATTATTACACTTCGCTTTACTATTTGGGCAACTGTAAGCGTAATTTCTGCATGGCTGCTTCTGCCGTTTTTACACATACTTCGGCAAATTAAAATGAATAAATAGATAAACGAAGTAATGTTCAAAGGAACGCGGAGTCCATTTAATGCATTTCGATAGCTTACAGTATATGTCTGCATAAGTAAAATCAGCGAGTTGTTTAGATTAGTGGTAAAAATTTAAAAATGTAATTTCAAATTGTATAGCAGTAATGTTACTGTCATCTTTCGCTATCATTATAACTAAAACATATCATCGTCAGTCACGTGACCATTGGATTTGTCACCAGCGGTTTACTACAAATGGTCCATTGTGATCATGAGTTTATCTTGCACCGTAAAAACATGGCGCCTTAAGGATGATGGGATCACGACCTTGACCTTTTGGGGTCACTTTACGTCATCGGTCACGTGACCATTCGACACGCGGTAGGCCACTTTCTATGAGTGGTCCATTGTGACCACTGACCATGCGTCTTTCTTGCAACGTTATAGAGATGGCGCCTCAAAGTTGGACGGTGAAGGACAGACGCACACATGGACGCTCAGGTGATTATGTACTCTATCCGAAGCCATGCACTGCATTGGACAGACAATAAATGCATTTGTAATCATCATCGCAATGCGGAAAACTTATGAGCTGGACATCAAAAACAGATTCAGTGATAAGAAGCTTACGGATGAATCGCCGCGTTTGATACACGATACGAAAAAGAAGCATAATGTACGCTGGAACCTGAAGTCAAGTTTTTGGTATAAGCTCTACTGCCAACTGCGCGTATTCGAAACAAAAAAATACAGAAAAGAAATCAAAAACTCGATAAACGAAAGTAATTATGGAAAAAAAGTCAGACGTTCGTAAAATCAGCCGCAACAATATGCCACTATTCGTTAGTTTCAAACGACATCTTACACAAATTCGTCTTCAAGCGCTCAGTCAGAAAACTGGTATTGTATCGCAAGATGGGTTTTCTTTCATCTCTGGGTTAAGAAGTCAAAGTGAAATAAATTTTAGCCAATTTGACTTTGACTTTGACAACTTTAGTGTCTCAAGCTTTCAAGCAACTAAAACGCAGTTTAAGCCAGAGCCAATAGATTTATTCAAAGAAACGCGGCGTTTGTGGAAAGATTGTTCTCAGTTTGTGGCTCATTTGCATGACAGAAATAACAGATTGGACAAGTCGTTCAACGTGCGAGCGTGGTTGGACGTGGTTATGAGGTGTAAAATTGTATAAAATTCAAAACTGTATAAAATTCAACTGTACGAAAACTAACTCGTAATTTCTCCATACAGCTATCACGCCTGCAAAAGGCCTCCACCGGCCACTTCGAAGAAACCCACCTAACGATACATCTTTGGAAAGGTGCTAACCCGCCCAACGCTACACAATCAACAAACTGCATCGGAGTTTGTCAAACTGCGAGAAAAAGAGTCGTGCATCAAAGACGCGAACGGACATCGACGATAACGCGGTAGTCAGTCAGCGGGTACAAACATCAGCCTCTTGCCACAATCTACAGTTTTTTTACGTTAGGGTTATATACGTTCAATAATTATGTTGTTATTGACAAGAAGATCAAGCTGTGGCGTACGCACCTAAGACTAAAAGCTTGTATCGAGGCCAAAGGTGGCCACTTTTAACACAAACTTTAAAGACTAATTCAGAATTATTGTCTCCATAAGTGTTTTGCATTCTGTAAAAATTTGCCAGGTATTAACGATTTTACACCAACTTATCTGTAGGGGTGTCGCTAATTTTGAAACACGGTGTATACACACGCAGGACGTTGTTTAGATCGAAATTTTTTTTTAGTATAAATGGCGTCTTATCAGCAGAAGAATGGCAAAAATACCGCAAATACGCATGATGTCAATCGCAACATAAATTAAGCAGATGTCCAATTCCTGTTTTTAAGTTACTCAGAATATGGAAAAAAATGTCCCGTCAACCAAAGAGCGACCAATGATTACAGTTCTATAAATCATGGGCTGCTGAAGCAGCATAATTACAGTCGTTATGAAGCGTTTCGTGACCACGAGCTGATAAAACATTGATGCGCATCGAACAGCGGGGGTGCCAGGCTGAGTTCTTCTGGCAGCCTCCAGAAGCCCTATAGAGCCGCGAATATATTGTCGTATATATCTCGTGCAATGTAACGAACTATGTTTTCATACGTTGCCAAGCTTCTATGATCGCCGGCGTCTATGAATGTAGTCTAATTAATCGGTAGACTATAGCAGAGGTGCGTTGCAGTATATTATTTTACTGGCGGGTCTGCGCCAACTTCTGCGAGTGAGTGGGCGGCCGCGAAATGGCCAAGATCGGGGGCGTTATGCGCTGCGGCTACGGGGCAGAGTGAGGGCTTTGGTGAAGGTAGCGAATACCCCCTCACTAAATGTTGGGCTGTTGATAAATTGTTGCAAAAACTTTGTGTTTAATAATGCCAAATTTTATGCGAAAAACTCTTATTTTGAGGACATTTTTATGGCAAACATAAAATTTTGAGCATTCATAATTTCCTTTGTCGGAAATTTGCAGCACTCTGTGGAAAAATTGCAAATTTCTCTTCCGTTTACTTTTTAACCTACAACGACGCTGGCTATGCAGCATATAAACCGTGATGCAAATGCCCAATCAAGTAAGTAATGGGGGAAGGTTTTTGCATCGAGTTCTAATGTCCCAGAAATTAACGATCAATCTCTGTCAATGTCAACGGGCGTTATTTGATTAAAGCACTGACTGCTTGTTGCGCTGTGCGATGGGACGACGTGCAGTACAAACCGTTTTCCGTAAAAAAAATGTTTGTTATGGTTGACCATAGTCATAATAAAATGTTTACAAAAAAATTCAAAAACTTTTAGAAAAAAACGTGTTTTAGCATTTCCTTATTTCTTCAACTTTTTAATAACCGTAATAATTAGTGCAAAATGGTGGTGCTTTAACATAGTTATAATACAGAAAAGCAAGTGCTGCTAACATAATGCTAGCAAACTCTTATTTTTTAACTCATTTACTCACTAACTTATGTGGGATGACAAAAATGGCAAATACAAGGGGCGTTCAATAAATTCTAGGACTGCATCTACAACGACAGTTAAATCGCAGCTTTCTGATAGTTACGTTACTTTTCAACGCTATTGTCCTCGCAGTTCACTGCAGTGTTCCCATTGTTTTTGCAAGTCGGCTGAAACCCGCAGCATTAAGTTTTTAAAATTTTTGTTATTCACTGTATGCCATTCAAGCAAAATTCTGCGACAACAGCTCTCCAAGTAAACCAAAAGCTACTTTGTCCGCAGTTGACCGTTTTTGCCGTATGCAGTGCTCCGACACGGACATTATCCTTTACTGACTAAAAATCGCTGCAAAAGCAAACGAATTATTCAAACATTTTCAAACGTGATGAAGTGTCACTGATTACTACAGATAATCTACAATAAATTTCAGCATTTTCTACATTTTTACGATTAAAGAATTTTATTATTAATCTCTGCGTATGCTAAACGTCAATGCCCATCATTTATATCTCAATAATAATAACGTCACAGCGTACGTCACAGTAAATGATGTACAATACAACTTCATACTAACCGTCACAGTGTCTGTGTGCTTACTGAGAAGAACAGTTCTGGAATTTATTGAACGCCCCTGATAGGCCTATAGAAAAGCTCACGTGTCTGGAGCAGTTGATTTAGTCAATAATCAAGTAAACGTAAAAAATAAGGTAACCTCGTAATTCAATGTTCACGAACGCTTTTACTGTAAAAGCGTTTTTGAAGTTTGGATTTCTTTAAAAACATTTATCACGTATACGCCTGCAAAGCGGTCGCAGGTTATTCAGCGTCTACGCAAAAGAGTATTTAACTGTTCACTGGCACAACAGAGCCTGATAGATCAATGGTCTGGTTACAGTCGGCCAGGAATCGGGAAAATCGGAAGCGAAAAGAACATTTTCTCCTCAGCTAAAAGCGACATCTCGTCACCTGTTGTAAAGTACCAATCAACAAAAATCAATCAAAATATATCGGCATAGCGCCATAAAAATTATGTTTTGAAAAAATCGACTCAAAATCTTACCGCTTTTAAACTTGATTCAGCGAAAGTAGCACAACTGCTGACTGCGTAATGGCCCAGAAATTTGCACAGAGAGTTTAGTTTTCTCGTGAAAACTCTGCCATGTAACTAGAATAATATAGGCCTAGTTGTCATGCCGGCGAGTTGTGGAACATTATGACAGGGAGATGACGGGGAGTAACGGTACAATGCAAGAACCACAGAGCACAATAATCATTCGCGCGCGACGGCAAATTTGCAGTGCACGAAAACGCCTTTTTGCTCCTTTTTTCAGCATACCGGTACACAAAGGACGCGATTAGGCCTAACTGCGAAAATCCTTTGTTCGCTTTGCATGCAGATTAGGCTTACGCCGCCGTTCAAACAGTGGTCTATTCATTCGCGTTTTTAATTTTTGGTAAATTAAAGAAAAAAATTGCCAATTAATTTTGCAATTTCATGTGTTGTGCATGTTCTGAGACAATAGGCCTATGACTAATTTTTACGGTTACGTGATATTTAGTTAACTGCCGTGTGCAACTGCATTGTATGTTTTCAACCGTCTCATTTTATTAAGTCGTATATTATGCACAAGTGCAGAAAACTTAAAGAAACGTATTCTTCTGCATACGCCACTTAGTATGTTTTAAGTTTTAATCACTGAATAATCCTGCTACAATTGTAATAGCTTTTTTAGTTTATTTTTTAAATTTCTCAGCTCTTAGCATCAAGTAACGGTCGATGGACAAAGAACCATTCTCAGAATCTAACAAGAAAACGACAAACGATGATCAACAAGCAGACAATAGGATAACGTTAGGACTAGCCTTATATACAACGGCGGTAGGCCTAGCCGCTTTAAAAAGAAACTTATCCGAGTATGTGCGTAGTTTACGGTTATGGTCCGCATTCTACTATTTCGATTTCGTGAGAATTTGTCGAACAACAAATCGACAACGAATCGAAGCAAGCGGAGTTTGGGTTTCGTATATAATCGTGAAAGAATGCGGCGCAAAGGCTGCACAATTAAACTGCTATTCGGATCGGACGGCAGGCAGTTCGTCCGTCTCGTTGTTGAATTTGCACGGCGCGTCCATCTAATTCCCAGACACGCTGTCGTAGCGAGCGCCACCGTTAACGATGGTATCCAGGGAAGAAAGCGGACAATACGGAAGCAGGTGTAAAAGCCTACACACAGGAGGATGCCACACAGGAATTTACCAGTGCTGGCGTGGCCATGGTCCGAGTCTTATTAGATGTAGCCATAACAAAGTTGAAAAAAATAAAACAATCAAAAACGAGTTTGTACGAACAAAATTAAAAAAAACATTGGTAGACGCAAAACGTGAACATTTTACTCGACATATTGACTATAAACCAAATAAATCTTTTCACATTAATTTTTTTCACAATTCACATCATCTGAAAATATTCTGTGTACCAGCCAAAACACAGACGCCTCATTGTAAACGATAATATTTATTGCCAAATTAGGTATTTTTACTAGTGGCGTAGTATAAGCGTAGTAAGTAAGTAAGACCTTGATAAACACTGTTAATTGGTTTGTCGCGCTTGTGGGAAATGCGTATTTTCGTAGTTTCCGCTTAGCGTACGTGTCTCAGCTCATGACGAGTGTGAAACTTGGCGACTAATTGGGCGCCAAGAGATTGAGTAGGCCTACTTGCGGATCGACAACGAACTAAGTAACAACTACCACAGCTACGTTGTCAGACTACATTCAATATATTTCTATATCGTTATGCTCCAGTACTTGGCAACGAAGGCGTACGAGAATATATTTTTCTTGAAAATAAATATTGTTGACCAATCTTATAAACTGTACCAAGATAAATAACGCTGTGTCTGTGTTTCTACCGTTATCATTTTCTGTATATAAGTGCATGCGTTTGTTTTGAGAACATACGAGAATGAAATATAGCCCGAGATTTAAAGGCCTACTAAAACCCATAACGTTATGTCTATCTGCCATTTCGTGGATAAAGGTCTTTCTGTGTTTTGTACCGTAAAATGTACATTTTCACCTCAAAATGGACCGAAATGCATTTGAGAACCATGGAAGAGAGATAGTAGTATGTAATATAAGGAGTGTCTTCTTTATGTCTGCACGGTCGGGTGGCGGAAGGCTTGGCGTAACACTAGTTGGCTACAGTCACGGGTCATTAAAAACTACGCTCAGCTGATTTCGTGCAATAAACTGATGGATACGCTATAATAATACTCTGGTCAGTCACTGATAATGGCACTTGGGTTGCCATCGTTTGCGTCAGCAGCTACTGCCTTGTTTTTGCAATCTGGATCTGTCATCAAACCGCTTCAGCTTGTTCAAGTTGCGTTAAAAAGTCAGGTTCTCAAGCAATAATTTTATCCTAAGATGCCCTCAGAAGTCTATTTTTACAGAAATGCTTCCTTTTGTAACCGAGCTAAAAACTTCTTTTGTGATTTTGTGCCGATTTACACACTACAGCGTATGTCGCTTCTTATGACGCTCGTGTTTTTGTTTTAGTGCATACCTAATACTATAATAAATATTCATTTCATTCATTCGTTCGTTCATTTATTTGACTCAGGCAGCATAGCCCATAAAACACAAGAACACAATGTACATACCCAAAACACAGAAACGCTAAGCTAAAAAAAGAAAATGAGAAAAAATGCATATGACAAATCTCTGTAGTATTATTATTTATCTATATATTTTAATTTAAACAAAATATATCAAAAACTGTTGTGTTTTTGCATGGTTAAATTTTAATGCAATGCAATTAACAGAGAATAGCTAGCCCAACTTATAAACCGTATGTAACTTACTTTTTGGATTACTTTTATATAAAAATGATCAAATAAAATTACGAAATTGTTCCAAGTTTTTCGAGATTCCCGTCTGGTTTAAAATCATAAAATTAAATAAGCAAATACGTTGATTTTAACAGTTAATCACAATGTTTCGCGTTCTCGACCCCGTGCGAGCAGACGTCTTTAACAGCAGCCGTTTATACTGTGTAAAGTTAATGTTGCGCATGGAAAAGTAACGTTCTTGCTTTACACGCGGTAGCATTCGCAACGCCAAAGTCGCAACAGGCGTTTGCTTTAATCCACTGCCAATGTAGGCCTACGACGTATCTGATCATTAAGCGAACGTCGTATAATGCATTCGTACATATGGCGAGGATGCATCTCCGAATTACAGGTGTCAATTATTACATCATACACTAGTCACGCCACACCTGAATATCAGCTATACTGCAATACCGTTGGACACCTGGGTAACATGCAGCCAAAACTTTCGCTTGTCTAAAGTTGTCGTTACATGCAAAACAAAAAAATGGAAATGTTTTGCAAAAAAATCTGGATCGCCACCAAAATCTGATAACTTTTCCTTGGGTCATAACGTGTAATTGCGTTAAAATTCTTTTACAAATCTTTTCTGCTAATTTTGCTGACAACGAAACACGGCGAGTGTTCAGAACTTAAATTCTGTTTCGAAATTGCTTTTAAAAATGGGAAAATCTCGACTCCAAATTTTGGATTATCGGCAAAATTCCGATAAGAACATTTTAGAATGGGTTACGATATAGGGGAGCAATAATTGCCCCCATGCATGCTAAGACGTTACTGGAAATTAGCGCGGCGATGCGGCGCACGGTCTGTAGGTCTAGTTGTTGTGTCGACTTGCATTTATCAGCGTGCGCTCCCTCCGTTCTTATGACGTAAATACGTCGACATTTCGAAACGGTCTGCAGTCCACTGTCCATTCACTCCAGACTTGACCAGTCGAACAGTGTACAGTCTCATTTAATATTTAGACGTTCCGCAAATCCCGAGGCGCCTACTAATGAGCATAGGACTCGCTGATAGTCAAGTGGCCTAGCCAGGACGACTATCGTGGTACGAAGATTTCGTCGCACGGTACCGACGTTAATGCGGCCGTCCAGTTGCTGGGGGTTTAGGCGTCGACAGAAGACTAGGCTTAGTTTGCAGTCAACACTAAAAACACCTGACGAGCCTGAGCCGACCGGCCGGCGCGTAATCCACCACCCGTAAGTAAACACGTACGCTAGATGTGCGTCATTTTCTACGGGCCTATGTTTTCTGACGTCCAGTAGCCTTACCGTGCATCTTATGAACTGAAAATTAAAACATCGGTTACTCTCCTTCGCTGGAAAACGTTCACACTAATTTTGGATGTTCCACACTTTTTTGTTTTTCAGTTAAAAACCGTACAAACCAAAGGAACATACAGACAGGCGAAAGAACGGACGGACGGACGGGTACGACAGGCAATGCGGCCTATGATGGCCGAATAACGAATGCATGAGAAACAGACTGTTCCCAGGTGTTTTAAGAACCACTTCGTCTGATCGTGCTGAATGGTAGGGATTGTGGTAGGCGTACCGGTTTATACCTTGATTCAAGTGTTCGCAGAAACGTACTCTGATATGCACTTAAACTATTCTAAAGGTAACGGTAAATGGCTTGCTACTTGCGATAATATACATAACATTTGTGACCAAAACCAATCAGCTCATACCAATCAGCTGTTACTCTTACGAGACAGCTGATTAGCATGAGCTGATGATACGGCAGCGCACTATGCAGCCATCCGTTGTCTATGCCAGCGAACAATCGGACTTGTGTTGCATCATGCAGACATATACCACAGCTAGATTAAGCCTAAATCCAGCTAATAAACTACAGTACAGTACACGGTGAGCCATAATTAGCGGCCCTTAGCGTCAATTGGCAGAACGTCGTTACTATGCTTTTTCGCATAACATTTTCACAACTAAAGGCAAGATAATGATGCACGCAATGCCGTTAAATTACCCACCACAACATGTACTGCCTTTACTGTGTAATTTCGGTGTGTGGTGTGACGACGAAACATAATCACCGTACTTCTCGGTTTTTAATTTTTTATTGTATAACATATGAACAAATGAAAAAAGTTGATAAAATTTAGCAGAAACTTCAGGTAGATTATCCTGTAATGAGCAACTGCAGCATTTTAAGCCAGTGCCTTAGTTTATGTTTAAAATGTCCGTCTTCTACTTTGACACACACACACACACAGACGCGTGCGTCTCCGCCTGACTGCCGTACCAATAACGCGCTGATGCCTGCAGTTCGTCTGTCGGGATAGGTTACGTGAACACAAGTTTGTCGACGTCTTCGATTCACTTTCTGTAAACATTCTTCTGCATTACTGATCAGCGACGTTAAGTTAAGTCCACCTGATTTAAGTCCGAGTTATTTGGCAGTCAAAGTTTAGGATGACACTGACTGTTCCGTGGACCGACACTCCGATGGTGTTTTCGACCGTGAAGCTCCCACTTGCCCCACCCACGCAGAATTGAGATGTTTCTGGCTGGGCCACTGAGCGGAAGACGCAAGCGGAGTATGTAGGCCTATACGTTGAACGCAATAGGTCATGGGTGAGCGTTGTCATCCGTGCTTAGCATCCGGACTCAGTGCAGGACCCGTACCAACCCGTGACCATGGGTCGGGTCGACCGGTCCAGTCCAGTCCATTCATAGACTGGGTCGGGTCAAATCGACTGAGTTAGGCCTAAACCTAATTAGCGAACAGTTTCGGAATGTTACGCCCGTTAACGAAATTTTGTTTTAAGTCTTGCGCTTTCAGTGAGTTTGGCTTAGTCTGTCCCAAAATAGTACTGTTATCAAAAATGTTATTTAGTGTTGACTGAGACACGGTAGGCCTATGGGCTTTTGTTCACGTTTTGGTGGCAAACGTTGCAATTAAATCTGCACAAGCTTAACGATCCACATAGGCGAATCCAGGAGTTGAAGTTGAGGAGGGCAAGGTCGAGCGCCGAAGGCGCGAGCCGAGTCGAGGCGCCGAAGGCGCCAAGGGGGTGAGACGTGGGGAAAGGGTGCCACCCTTCTCACAGGGGAGAGGTCTGGCTTGGGGACAGTGCTCATTCCCAGAAATTTCTTTTAAATTTTAAGGTCAAAATGGCGTATTTTCGTGGACTCTGCTAAATTTCGTTTTTCTCTGAGACCATAACAGTATAAAAAATACAGCAGTAATTTACAAAGACTGCCATGGAGAATGACTTGCATGCGATAAAAAGCGTTATTCAAGGGCGTCTTCCAAACTTAAAGTAAGGCGCCGCAGGCGTCGACGGGAAGGATAATGGGGAACAGTATCTTTTTCCCCAGCCGATTAGGGACTCTGGGTGAGCGTCATGAGCTCCCCCAGCAAGGTCCGGGCAGGAGCCTCGGCGAATTTTAAACGAATTTGTTGCATTCTAAGCGTCACAGAACCCTTCTGGTTGCAAGATATCGTAAATATTACGAAAAAGGCAAAATAATAGTAATATTTAACTCCCCTCTAATTTTCCAAAAAACGTTCTTGGTTTTTTTGTAGCGTTTGCTTTAATTAGGTTTATATAGTTTAAACTCTCCTTGCGACATTTATTGTTTATTGTTACTTACACTTACGTAGGCATAGCCCGAAATTGTAGTCACAAAAGGCAAACTAGCCCCCAAGGGCCAAAAATTAAGGCCGAAAGCCGAAAACAAAGGTGGACTTTTTGGGGAGAAGCTTGTCGCCGAAACGCAGCCCCGGAAGCAAACGGTTCCCCCCTTAAATCCGCCTATGACGATCCATAGCTTTGGAAAGAATCTTTTTTTGAAACTAGTTCTCATTATAAGTTCTGAAACACTGCGTTAGGTCTGAAGTCAAGTCGCAATTTTATACTTTTTGTGGGTGAGTTCTGGTTGAATTCAGCGAATTTTACCGCTGACATTGTGCGCTACACAAATTTACTTATTTACCTGAAGCAGGTGAATCGGATTGAATCTAGACAAAAGTGACCCACGAGTATCGACCGACTTTGCTGTTTATAGTTTGTTGCCGAGAGGCCAAGAGCTTTAGCGATCTGAAAACGCAGATTGACAGGCATAAGCTACCAGTTATACCCCGTTTACACGACCAAGTAAACGTCGAGCAGACATCGAGCAAACATCAAGCAGGCTTGATGGAACCCCGCCCCTGGCTCAAATGTAGGCCTAGGCTTAGCGCACAGCACGTGTTACAAGATATCTAACCAGTTAATGAAGCGTGACTGTATGTTGTTTATTGATGGTAAGCTAATTGAGCAAGTTAAGTCTTTTTCACATCTGGGTCACATTATAACGACTGACTTGGATGACAGTGATGACATATTGTATAGACGTAATTGCTTTGTTGGTCAGGCCAAT
>Ga0209367_1011109_pt1 | contig 11982 bp, 6 predicted proteins | sample WorMetLIZISLAND2_FD_187412 | JGI IMG/M metagenome (GOLD analysis project Ga0209367, IMG submission 187412) | Marine gutless worms symbiont microbial communities from Max Planck institute for Marine Microbiology, Germany - Olavius geniculatus... ... | reverse complement strand
TGTGATACAAGGAAAGGTGAGAAACGGAGGCAGATGAAGATGATAACGTGTCCTGATGATGTGACAATGACGTTATGATGAGAAAGGTGATGAGACAGGCGAGCAGATGCATGATGAATGATGATACACTCGCGTGTATCTGCATTATAGCCTTTTTCTATAAATTATAAACCATTTTTGTTTATATAGGCCTAGTTAACAATGAATAAATTATTTCCTGCACGGTTAACTATATGCGGTTTAATTAGCCATTTACAGACTATTAATTCAAGTCATTACGCATGGTCATTAAATGTACACTGCTATACTGGCAGTGCAATTTTCGGCTAGCCACCGTAACCGCCAAATTTTTGTTGGAACCGCCGCGGCCGGAAAAATATTCGGCTAGCCGGCTTAGCCGGCTAGCCACCGAAAATTTTAGTTAGCGAAGCCACACTTCCAAAAAATTTCAGCTTATAGGTCTATTTAACCCTATCCCTAACTTGCGCTGTTTGCAAAACCGTATCATGGTTCCACCTAGCCCTGAGGCTCGAAAGCGACCGCGGGCTTCTTGTACATAATATATTTGCAATGTTGAGTTGATTTTAGTTTTATTTGTACTGTTAGCCTACTTTTTTGTTGAAACAATAAAAGCAAACAAGGGCGGCAAAACAAATTTTAAGGTGGAGGTACAAATAATCTGCGAGTGAAGCGTGCAGAAACAAAAATTGAACTGTTGTACGCAGAACTGGCAAAGGTTTTAGTCCAGAACTAGAAAACGGCAACTGTCTAGAAATGTCGGGGCCTGCGGTCCGGGCCCTGGGGCTTTGCTCTCGCCAGCCTCATGGATGATCCGGTTCTGACTGTTCGGACTAGTGTCCTTTCGGAGTGACCAGTACAGTCCTGGCTAGTTGTCAATTCGGTCACATGCGGCATGTGAAATGTCTAAATCGTTATTCAATGAATTGTGTGTGCGCTTCAGCCGTGACGACCGCTGAAGTCATGCCTCCGTATTCTGAACTGGACGCGTCGCCAGCGGCCAAGCCGGACAGTCCTTCTTCGGTCATTATCGACCACCGTCAATATCACCGTCAACAGCAGCAGCAGCAGCAACCTCCGGAGGCCGTCAATAACGTCAGCATGAGTGCAGTGGTGTCGGTGGCAGTACAGGAAGGACGGCCAGTGCCACCGACCGACGTCCGAGCGACTCGCCGGACTGACGGCAGCGTACTCATTCAATGGACACCAGCTCCGGCGTCACGTGACAACGTCGACCACTACGTCGTCGAGTACCTCGCTGACGACAGCAGTTGGCTGGCACTCAGTGACCCACTCGACACTGACGTCACGTCTTACGTCACGACCGCGTCGGCTCCGTGCAGTTCTGTCGTCTGTTACTTCCGGTTGCTGAGCGTCAGCCGAAGCACGGGAAGCAGCTTACCGAGCAACGTCGCCACCCTCGACGTCGACGGTCCGCAGTCACTTTCGCTAATCTCATTATACGTTACGATGTGCAGCAGTGAATGAAATAAATGAAACATCCTTATTGTGTGTTGTAACCAAAGCTGGATTACAACGCGAACAGGGCCTACGTATACGCTATATGCTTTCGGACGTAACGCAGCGGACGTAACTAATGCAACGACCGTTTCTACTCGTAAATCGGAACTTTCTATCCTTGCGTTTTGGCCTTTCGCCGTTGCGCCAGGTACGCCAGCTGCGTTTCTTGCCTACGTAACGTGCATTCATTGCGTTTGTTACGTACTTTCTTGCGTGCTTCGCGTACGTTGCGATTTTAAATTTCGCAGCAGGGATGGGGCGTAGAAGAAATACGCCAACAACTAATAAAAGTAAAATCTACATTTTCAAACATGCAAGCCACTCGACTTGGAATTTTAAGTTTTTAATGTTAGATAAGCGCCATAGAAGCGAAAAATATAATAAAAATTGTCACGTCCTGTAGTCTAATTTCTTTCTTCATCAAGTATGGTTTCCTATTGTTTCACGCATATTTGGCATTCGGTTATTTGGCAGTCGAATGCGCTGATATGAACTGCAGCTGGTGCTGAAGCTGACTCGGTGATGGACGTAATGAGTGACGTCATCATAGGCGTCGCGGGTGGTCTGCTGACGCTGGCGCTGTGTGTGGTCGCTGCAGTCATCATGCGCAGTCTGTGTCTAGCGCGACGCAAACGCCTTCACGAACGTCACACTCAAGGTGCGTATTGAGGGTAGAATGGCCAAAAAATTGTATCTACATCCTAACCACAAACTACAGTGTAGTTTTTAAAGTATATTTTTTCTAAAAATGCTATATAAATACCGGTAGACTCCTATTGACCTATTTACAATATTAAATATAGCAAGCAAATCTGTAGGCCTATGTTATTAACTGCTGCATGGCGCGCTTCAAAATAATGCTTAAATGAAAAGAAATGGTGTATTTGACTAAAGAAAAGATATCAGTCGATTTTTAAAGAGAACGGGAATAGCTTTGACAGTATTATCGATTGTACAATCACTTTTAGACTTGAAAAGTTATTTTCAGAACCAGACCCGTAACAAATCAGCCTAACGATTCTTAAGTTCAGTGTAGACATTTGCAGAATGAATCAAAATTAATGACGTGCTTCGGCTTTGCACCTAGCACAGCATGTTTGCAAAAAAATCACAACAACTCGAATAAATCGGTGTTTGGGCCTAACGCAACGTAGTCAAGATCGTGGAAGCAACACGCCTATGCATTGTGTTGTGTAGTGGTTCAAACGAACGTCGAAGAGTCGCGCATTGGGTCGACAGCAGGGCGCTGCTGTGGCAAGACGGACAAAATGAACGGACAGATGCCAGTTGAGACCAGCATCTGACTGCCAGTCAGCTGACTACGCCAGGTAGCAACAACTCTCATGGGGATGTGCCGCGGGATATCTTTTCAAGAACCCAGAACATTTAATAATGCAACACATTTGATACGATAATTAAGCTGAATAGGTGGTGTAAAATCTTCATGTATCGTATATCGTATCGTATGGAGAGAGTGGACTCGAGCTAACTGCCTCTAAATCCATATCATTATGACGTTCAAACACAGCATACTTAATCCATCACATTGCAACAGAGCTGGCGGAAGGGCACCCCGTACTCCTCGGCCGGGGGAGGGGGCTCGCGTATGCTCAGGGGTCTCGTGTTATGTATGAAAAAATTTCTAGTTTTAAAAAATATATATATTCAAAATATAAAATAAGTAAACAGGTGGAAAGTTTACACAAAAATGGACAAGTCTATTACTTTTCATTAATGTACAGTAATCTGTGACGTATAATTGCGGCCTATTAAACTTCATTTTTTTGCAGAAACAACACAAATTGTATGATTTTTTTGCCTTTAAAATTATTTGAAAAGTGGGCAAATTTGCGGCTTTCATTGAACGCCCAAAAGCCAAAAGTGTTTCAGCTTCGACCCCCTGACCCTGTGATCAGGGGCTCTGTCCCTGAACCCTGCTGGGGGCTCCGCTCTCAGACCCCCGTTATAGGGGCCTCACAGTTGTATTGGGAGGGGGGGGGCTCCAACTCTCTGGCGCCGGCACTGCATTGCAATAGTTCTGTTTCCAGTTCCGGTTATGGTTATGATAGGCTAAATTGAAGACGAGGCGGCATTGTCTGGGACAGTAAGCAAAGTTTTGTGCAAACTGCAAGCAGATAAGCCTAACCCAAACAGAAGTCAACCATACTATGTAGTTACTGGAGGGCAAATGATCTCCTGGCTGAACTAGCCGACGTCTGATAACAAAAATCGATCAGTTCAGTTAGTGTTCACCGCGACTCAGACACGTCACATTGGAAACTGAATTCTAATTTACTTATAGGTGAAGGAAATGTTTAAGTCTTTGCTGGAAATAACACACAACTCAGCAGTAACATGTCTGGAGGAGACACCCATGCACGCTTGTGACACTGTTAACGCATAGACGCCGTAAAAGAAAACCTAGACTCCACAGAGGCAGCGCCGCAACAATGCAGTGCTAGCGTTCACCGTTTTCTGTCTGTCACAGGAAAGCAGAAATCAACGTTGCAGAGCTCCATGTTCTGACATCGTCAACCGATCATCAACCGTTGCGTGCGATCACCGAACATTCAGCGAGAACAGTGACGGTTCGGCAGACCAAAAGTGTGTTCTGTGTGTGTGTGTGTTAGGCCTATCCGTTCTGTCGTGATTATTTTGTCCGAGTTTGATTTTAGGTACTATGAAAAATCCACATTCGAGACGAGTTCATTCTGTTGTCATCTGTCGATCACATCGGAGTCACAATCACACAGCACTCAAATTCAAGACGAAACACTAAAACAAATTAGCGTTTCAGTCTCCCTTTGAACACTTTCCTTTCCGTGTTCGCTAAACATGAATATTAAAATATTATGATTTTCCACCAGAGTCAGTATTGCTAAAGTGTAGAGTGTGTAGCCTCGCCTAACTATTCAAAATCCAAATCTCTTCATATTACTTGTTGCTCATTAAAAACACTAATCGCTTATTTTCCACATATCGCTTACCAATCACCACGCCTTAACACAAACCAGCACCAGCAGTGAAACAAAATTACTTGATTTTCATACAAAAAAACAGTCTATCATGTCACAATACACAGCTTTAAGCAAACGTTTACGAATTAGAAAATAGGCTTGTAGCAGCGTGAGAAATTAAGCAATGAAGTCATTCATCAGGTTAGACAAAAGCCGCTGAATTCTACAACTAGCATCGTGCAGTTTCATGTAACACTACTGTAGTGTAAGCCTTGACAAGTGCATGCACGATCATCTAATAACCATGCAGCAAGAACTAGAAGGGTGGCTACGATTCCGTCGACTATTATGCCTCCGCCAACATGTTACAACTATAGGGCCAAAAAGTGCATTTTGGGCTATATTTGACCCCACCATGACCTTGACCCTTGACCTTTTAACCCCAAATTTGATGCGTTCATCCTTGTCCGCTAGTGATAAAAGTCTGGTCAAATTTCGTCAACAAATACCCAATATATCTTGCTGACAATGTTTGCTCGGGTCTCACGGTCACGCACGCATGCGCACGAACACTTCAAACATAATGCCTCCGGCCCCAGTGGCAAATGTTAAATCTACTTGTCATAAACTGATAACGCTTTACAGAAACACAACAAAAGCACGAAATACAGACATAATCATAAAACAAGTTGCTGTCTGAGGCTTCAAGGACAGAAACATTGAATTCATCTCGTATAATTTCAATCATCAGTGACAGTTGAACTCAAAAATAACTATTCGCTGTTTTTATTACTGGTTTTTAACTTTTTGTATTCACACCATAACAAACTACTACCTCTACTTATTATTACTTCTTTTTTTGCCAGCCGGTTTTTGTTGTACCGTAACTACAACTCTAACTGAACTAAGCATGTTGGAAATGCTCGATCAGAACTTTCTCTCACATTAAAACAAATCAAGTTAAAGCATCATTCACACAGACTAAGCAGTACTACAACGCCACTGGCCCATACAGAAGACAACCAGCAACTCTGGTACCTTTGAAATACAAAAAGAAATCAGCTTGCTATACGACAGCTAGATGTTACGACAGTGCAGCTATGCATTATGCTATAAAATAAACATATTCCTGTACAGAGCATGTATTAGTATATACGAATTCGTTATTCATTATCCAATACATCTATTCTAAGCTAAGTAAGCGTGACATATGTACACATTACAGCATTATATCAGTACTATTAGCAGGAAAAAAATTGCACTGCAAATTGAAAACAAAGGTAGCATAGGTCATTAAAATAGCTAAGACGTGCACTGCTTTATCAGCATCTACAGATGTTTTATGTTATTATTTGCATAAAAACACTCACTTGCACACGTGTACAAATTTTACTTTGAACGTTCATAAGCATACACAAATAGAAATACAGCCATGCCATAGTAAATACGTAAGGCCACATATTTAGAAAATATCACATAAGTGGATACTCTTTAACTACATTCCATCGTAAGCTGGTCCATCGCCCCCCTGAGGTGTGACCCAGTTAATGTTTTGTGTTGGGTCCTTGATGTCGCATGTTTTGCAGTGAATACAGTTCTGTGCGTTGATCTGCAGTTGCTTGGCTGTCCCATCTTCTGCCTCGACGTATTCATAAACGCCTGCCATACAATTAATCGACACGTTACTGGGTGCATCACTGTGAAAAATTAGCTTCATAAAGCCCAAATTCCATTTCACTGACTTTTCAAGTGACACCCATGACAAACGTGTGACATCCCCATGACAGAGGAAAGTCCGCAATGTCACTGACTTTCCAAAAAGAAGACGCGAGGCATCCACGACTACACAGTTTCTCCCCGTGACAAGTTTGTGATATACCAAAGTCCACTTGTCAGGTCATGTTGTGCTCATTTCCAAATTTCATCAGAACGAGCTTGTTGCAGGCTTGTCGTAGACTTGTCATGACCTTTTTTCTTTTTGTCACTGAGAGAAATGGTGAAGTAATGTACTTCCACTGTGTCTTGTCACAGTTTGAATCCCTGAAAATTCCCAGCGATATCCTCGTTTCATGGGTCACATCCGTGACTTCACCGTGACCAGTTCACATAAAAATTCAGCGCAATGGAATTTGAGCTTAATCAATTAATCAATCAATCAGTTAATCAATTAGAATTTTCCAACAGTGGCTTAAATGATGGATCTGTCACACAGTCCACTACCGTCAGACTACAGTCACTATACAGTGAACAGCTTAAGTATGAGACAATGGAAATGACAGAGACCATGACCATGGAGGATATATCACACAAAGACTCAAGAATTCAGCAAATTTTCAGCAATACTAACAATAATACATATTATTCTCAATATTAAAACTATTATTCAGTAACTTTAACATCTGAAAATTCTGAACTTTAAAGGTTAAAAGGTTAAAGATCGTACCAGTATATCAGCTCTTTATGGGAAACTCACCACAAAGCTATGGAGCAGCACCTGCCATGTGGGATCACCGTGTTACCTGCTACCAGATACAGATGAACGTACCCCATCTTAATCCCAGCCAGACAGGCTGGTACTTGATTTACCTATCCCAAAGGAATGGAAGGTTGAGTTGGCCTTGGTGTTGGTTATACACTGTGTTCAGAAAAAAACACCCACTCACGTTTTCTTTTTATCTCTGTGAAAAATGTTCAAATTTCCATAGATTTTCCAGGAATGTTTAGGAGAAAACAGGTGGTGCACAGGTAAAAATTTACATATTCTTTGCTACTTGTGACGTCATGGTGACGTCATATTTCGTCAAAGACAGGCATTTGACGAAATGTTAAAACACACCAATTGGTCATTGTGTTGACTAAACTCCAAAATACGCTAATTCATCACACACTTTACCATTGTGAACTGTTTTCGTGGTTTATCTTCTTGGCTGAGTGTGAGATCCTCAACTTTTTGATGTTGACAGGCGTATGTGCAATGCATCACTGTGTGCATGACCACTTGCTCGCTATCAGTCGAACGACTTAATACTGCCGGTCATGTCATTTTTCAAAATTTAAACATTTTCTTCCATCAATGTTCAATTGTCTGTGTATTGCAAGGAAACATCTTGGACAAACTTGCTGCTCATAGCCTTTGCTGACTTGCAAACATTTTATCAGAAGTCTGTCTTCAACGATAAAACCCATCATTTACAAACATGGAAAAATGACGTCACCATGACGTCACAGGTAGCAAAGAATATCTAACTTTCCAGTGTGGAATACTTGTTTCCTCCTAAACATTTCCTGAAAATTTTGTGGAAAACTGAACATTTTCACAGAGATATAAAAGAAAATGAGAGTGTTTTTTTTCTGAACACAGTGTATACCTAGATGGTTTACCCGTCCACAAACAGTCACCCACCCAAGTGGTAACCACTCGATAGCAACCCGACTGCAAGTCAATCGCGTGACTTCTCGATTGGAAGTCCAACACCCTACCAGTGTGCCACCAAACCACCTGCAGCGCTTTAATAACTAATGTTACCATAACCCCAAGACTACACCATTATCCATCAGACCATGCAAAGAATTCAGCATACCAGCAGGACAGAATCTTGCCTCCGGACCATCAAACTGTGCGAGGTTGGTGTTGACAGGAACACTGTCATTGAGCAGCGTGAGATGTGCCGGCTGGTCGTCGTCATGGTTGGTGCCAGTCAGAGCAACCGACGTCAACAAATCAAAGCTCACGTGCCCGTCCAGCTTAGGATAATCTATCGGCTTGCAGTCTTTGGCCGGCTTTAACATGGCGTGGTCGCCAGCTGTACACGAGGTCGTGCAAACAAAAAGATACTATGAATCCTTTGTACCAACCATCAGCAACAACAGTGCAAATACCTCTGATGCACTTCTCAAAATCACACTGATGGCATATTTGTCTGTGTTATCAGGCCAACCATTTAGAAAATGACTTATAGCCTGTCACTCACAAAAGAGCACCTGCAAAAGCTGTTATGCTTAGTCTTCAGCAGAGCCATTTACCAACACATATGCCCAAAAACTATCTGCCTTTACCTTCGTAATTCTAGTCCGTCAAAACTATTCATAATTTCCCACAAACACTGCAAATTCTTCAAGTATGATGACAACAGACGACATGAAAAAAGACAAGAAAGCCCAGCTACTACTAGGGGAGACATGCTACAGTCTATACAGTTTCTGTTGCAGTACTGACACGTAAGGTCATAAAATGTCAACAATTTTCATCTCGTCTGAAAGGGCATATGCGATTTACTATTAGTGATCAATAACAACTTTGGCCCTATCTCTTACCATTTAGCCACAATAGCGTGCACCGATCTTCCAGGTCATCCAAGGTCAATGACTTTCATGTCATTTGAAAGCCAATAATACGACTTCCTAGTAATATAACCTAGGCCCTATCTTGCACCATTTAGCCATAGACAGACAGACAGACAATGATGAACAAATGACAACCACATCAAAAATGGATAAATTTCAACTGCTATGGAGTTTTGTAATATTTCTGAAATTCTGGTATCACCATCTTAGTTTTTTTGTAACAAAACATCACTACCCTGTTATTTCATTTCTGCCCTATTTAATTAAAATGCATCACATTAATTATAATAACAACAGTACTAACAATTATGACTCACACGTTTAAAAAACTGTAAATGGAAGGTCTTAACTTAAGACAATCTGATTCAAGGGTACGATAGTGGAAAGTGAACCTTTTTTATGATGCATACTGAACGTCCACGGCTCACGACCCTGTGTAAGATACCACACCGTGCCTGTGTACAGCAGGCCTCCGTACATTCCAAGAGACCAGTTGAACGATGGCCGAATGTTTCGCACTTTGTGCAACTCCTTACAAATCCAAGAATCGCGAATCCGCTGTTCATAGCTCTCTGGGTTCAAGCCTGAAATACAACATCTAGCCATTATGCACAGCAGCACTCAGCAAAATAACAACATTCACATTGATTTATCACCTGTCAAAAGCATGACTAAAACAATGAAATGCATGCAAAAGAGCACATCAGAATAAAAAACAAGAAATTTGAGCTAATGCTCACGAGACGCACGAAAGCCTATAGCAGTTCCGGTTCAGTAGTTTAGCTGAAAATTGCTAATATACAAATACCAAATTCTCCATCTGGATCGCATAACGATAGTAGCGTGGCGCCACCTTGTAAATGATATAGACTTGTGTCGCAGCCCGAAATCGCCAAAAAAGTCCATAAAACCCCCTATTTTGGCGTTCAAGGTCATTCAAGGTCATTAAATTCAGCGCCAATCGAGAGCCAGTGTACAACTTCCTATTAGTGATTAATAGTAACCTAGGCCCTATCTCGGACCGTTACTGAGATACAACGACTTATTAGTCAAAAATCACAAATTTTGCCCACCCCCTCTCATTTAGCGCCCTCGTTTGGTGTGACCCCTTTCAAATTTATGGAAAAGCTTTACGGTTCCTGAAACTAAAGTATTCCAGGCAGCTGACGATGAAGATTTGGTGATCCTAGCTTGCACCATTTTTGACTGATCCACCCGTGTGATGGACAGACAGACAGACAGACAGACAGACAGACAGACAGACAAACGGACGGACGGACGAACAGACAAAATTGCGATGGCTAAGACGTGCTAAAGCAGTAGCTGCTTTCGCAAGTAACAACCACAAAAACATACATATGCATATAACCTGTCGCAAAATATGGACAGGTATGGTTAATAGCATTTACTAAAAAATCATCCTAGTGATAAATGTCTTTTTGTGTAATTCAGAACTACACAACCGACATTATCAGTCACATGCATCTGTTGTGACTTGCTTTGAATTCTAAAAATTATAACGTGCTGAACGTTTCAACACCTCCAAAAAAGCTGTGACCATTAGAAAGACTATGTACAAATCAATACAACCACAAAACCAATACGTTCAACACGACACCTTTCACTGCAATGATCAAGGGTAACTGAAAATAAATGTTTTCCAAACTTCACAACTGCAAAATCTACATAAAGCATATCACGAGCAGATTGGCAAAACAATCTGTTGCTGATAACATTTCAAGAAAATTAAAAAACTTTCCATGTGATGCATTTTTCGGACTTTTGCCCCCAAAAAATGTTCTTGTAAAAGTTGTTAATAATTAACATCCAGATTTGTGTCTTATAATTTATTTCGAAATTAAACAGATATACACTGTGTCTTGAAAAAACATCCCCGACATTTTTGACTGTAACTTGAAAACCAATTATCGGATTCTGATAATTTTTGGTAAGAGTATTCCTGACACAACTTGCAGTGAAATGACCACTCAGTTTCCCACCTCACCCAATGTGTGCTTTTGCACTACCTAGAGAAAGCAGATCAAGTGAAATATGTGTTGAAATAAACAGAAAACCTGAAAAAACATCCCCAACATTATCGATTGTAGCTTTAAGAAAAATCAACAGATTTTAATAATTTTGGGCAGAAATATTTTTGACGCAACTGGCTATTAAATAAGTGTTTTAGTTTCCAGCTCACCCAACGTCTGCTTTTGCACTACCCGGGAAAAGCAAACCAAGCATAATACGTGTTAAAATGAATTGAAATAATGTCAATAAATTCCATCTATCCTAATCTGTGGGCCCCAACAGCCGGTTTATTACAAGCTTTGACTGTCACACAGCATTGTGTCTACCAGATGAAGTTTAGGAATGTTTGTGAAGTCAAGAAGCGACTGGTAAAGCCTGGATTGGTCTGGAGCAAAACATATTGATACTGCTGTCAATGAATGGAGAAAGCGTCTCCTTGCCTGTGTTCGCATAGTTGGCCAACACTTCAAGCAATTTTACTGCAGGCAGTTAAAAAATGGACAGCTGGATGAAATATCAGCCAAAGTGTCCGAAATGTGATTTTACACGTTATGTTATTAAGCAATCATATCACATTGGATAAAAAAGTGATATTTCGCTGGTTGTGTTTTCCCCAGGTAGTGCAGAAACAAATGCTGAGTGAGATGAAAAACTGAATGGTCATTTGATGGCAAGTTGTGTCAGAAATATTGGTTCCAAAAATTATCAAAATTTGATAATTGGTTTTCAAGTTACAGTCAAAAATGTCGGGGATGTTTTTTTGAGACACAGTGTATAAGCAGCATTGTGAAAAACGCCGTTGTTTGTAGTCAGGGTGTTTTGCCATAGACAACTATAGATACGACATGCCATTCTACCCTTGATATATATCTCACTTTTTACACACCACACTGCACAACAAAATGAAACTAGTAATTTGAAGCAAAGCCAAACGTGAGTCCGCCCAGTGCCCTAAGTCCGATTGGGGGAAATTAGAGGGAGGGTAAAGAGGGGGGGAGAATTTCCCCGGCATCAAAGTCACGTGGCCCGAACTCAAATGCATTGGCATACGCCGAACGCGCTTCGTCGACTTAGGGTAGGTCAACATTAGCGCTTATAACTTGGTTCGTAG
>Ga0209367_1011108_pt1 | contig 11982 bp, 4 predicted proteins | sample WorMetLIZISLAND2_FD_187412 | JGI IMG/M metagenome (GOLD analysis project Ga0209367, IMG submission 187412) | Marine gutless worms symbiont microbial communities from Max Planck institute for Marine Microbiology, Germany - Olavius geniculatus... ... | reverse complement strand
GAGTCAAATATTGCTGGATGTGTCCACGACTCTGTTATACCAATTATGTCAGGTTTGAGGTCAAAAACAGTTGCCTGAAGTTCGTCCATTTTATTAACAATACTACGAGCATTCATGCTTAGGCAGAAGAGTTCGGCTTTCTTATTTTTATCACCTTTTGTTTCGATCCCCTGCCTACCACAAAAAACTTGAAGTTTTCCACACGGTCCTCGCTTGAACTGGCATGTTCCACCATTGCAGCTTCTATCAACTTCCTCCTCTGTTCTCTTTCTTTTGGGTGCAGATCATGACTAATACTGATGCCTTGGAACTTCTCAATCGTCTGTTTCAGTTTGCGAAGATTGGACATGACTTCCTCTTTCACATCAAGATTCCTAAATGAAACAAGCAAAGGTCTTGTTTTATTCTCGTCCCAACGGCCCAACTGATACATACGATCCACATGACTGTCATCCAGTTTCACATCAAATACACAATCCAGTAAATCCTTCACAAATGTGACATCCCACTCTTTCCTTTGCTGCACATTTTCGTTCTTTTTCTCCGGAATTCTGAATATTATGATGTTTCGCTTCCTGGCTTCAATATCTTTATCCTCATCAGCTTTGGATTTAACCGCCTGTTCCACCGCACTTCTGAGTACTTCCTCGTCTGTAACACCGTGATCAAATCCAACGTCCTGAACTCCTGGAGCAGCCTTTGACTCTATTTCGATTAGACGACCCTCAACTGCTGTACCCAGGTTATCAACTCGTTTCTCCAAATGACACTCCATCCAGTCCAAGTTCCCTTCAATTGCTTTAATTCTTTCTTCCAGTTCAGTGACTCTATCAGAGTCGCATTTACTTGCCAGACGCTGTTCAAAATTATCGTACTTGGCCATCAGTTTCTCAATGACGATTAGCTGTTCCAGTTTGTCTGTCTGGCCATCGACACGACTCGGCTTTCCCATGACCACATTGTCACACTGGTCGCAAAACCAACGAAGAGTAATTCCAGAGTCTGATACCAGTTTGTCGTACATATCATCACTGAGAGAGAGACACTCGGCACATTTCCAAGAGTCAGGTGCTTGACAGCTATCGCACTGTAGGGCCTTTGTGTCATCGGTTATTACAACACCACAATCTGAGCATGATGCCACAGACATTGGTTGGGCCCGTTTGGCCGGAATCTTTGGAATACCAGAAGAAGGAGTTGCAGCACCACCTTTACCTGACATTACCAACTTCTTCACTGGTTGTGCTTTTGCTGCCCTCGCTGAACCCTTGACCATCTTATGGTTTCCACAACCGTACACACTACACAGATATAACGGACTGACGGATATGTAAGCTCTAGTGATGATGCAAGCACAGCTAAACAACAAGTATACTTCAAAGATCGCAGCTTGTCCCAATTAGAATGATTAGGTAGATTACTGTAGATTGTAAAAGTGCGGCGACGACGATGACAATGATAAAGTAATATAATACGATGACTCGGCGATGACGATGCAAGGATTGAAAAATAACCTTTTCAGTTGATATAAGTAGACTATTAGCCGAAGAGTGCCGTGAACCTGTACAGCGGATAACCGGATGACCCTGAGTAGACAGGCTAGATGATAATGATTAACAGTATTCAGCGGTAAACACGGAGGAAACTTCCGGTGGTGGCACAGAAGTAGCGGTAGTATTCGCAATATCAACAGCAACGTCCTAGCATCGACAGATGTATAACTTCAGTAGACTTCAAGATGGCAGCATGCAGCGGCCACCGATTCGATCGTCAATATCCGCAATAAGAGCCACAGATACGTTGCAATCAGTCTTCCATGAGATGCCTTACGTACGATACTTTATGTTTACTAAAATAGACAAACTTTAACACGTTAAAATCCGTTAAAATAGGATAGAATCCCGATAAAAACAGATAAAACAACTATTCTTGATCTATACAGGTTGATGCCGTAAACTCAATGCCTATCTTACTCTGTACCAAAAATACAACAACTTTTATACAACGAACTGGTGCAAAATCTGGCGATATTTATGCTCTTTTTATCGTTTTTTGGGGGAAAAAGTTAAAAGGTTAATTAACTTATTACCTAGGCCTACTGGCCGACTTTCGACTCTGCACGTTCCGCTGATAGCAGCTGCGTCAAGCTGCAGAACGGCTGTTATCGTTACGTTTTTGTGTAACAATTTTAGGCTAATCTCCGTCAGTTTGTGTTGTGTCACGGTGTCGTATTGTCGTTCGAGAGTTAGAGTGTTTGAACTGCCGTTCAGAGATTGAAGTTTATTTTTTTCAATTCTGTCAAATTTCCAAGTTAACAGTTTTGGCTCGCACCTTCGCACGGCAGTGTCGAGAAGTTGGTCCATGTTGACTCTGGCTGATTTTCGACAGACAGAACACCAAGCTATAGCCTAAGGCCTATCTAATCTATGAAGTAGGCCTATATTGGCGGCGCACATCCCAACCAGTTGACGTCGCCACAGTGAAAACAATGACGTCACAAGCCGCGTTGCTGCTGCTGCTGATGCTGGCGACGCACAGTGCGATGACGTCACTGGCTGCGCCGGCTGCTGACGTCATCTGTATCCATGGCAACGTGACGTACACGGCAGGCGAGACGTTCAAGCCTGACGCCTGCACGACGTGTCAGTGTAGCGGAGATGGTGGCGGTCGGCCGCAGTGCGTGGTAGAAGACTGCTCGGCACCTGCGGCGTCCGTCAGTCGCTTGAACTGTCGGCGTCTAGTGACGAAACACAACGAATGCTGTGCAAGATGCGAGGAGCCCGGATGTCGGTTCAGAGGAAAGTTATACGCTGCCGGAACAGTAAGTGTACGAACCGGATAGGCGACGTGACTCGCTACGCTACTCGCGGACGTTATATATAGCATAAGGCGTGTGCGGACAGACAGCAGACAGACGCATGCAGACAACCTCAGACATGGTGTTTGACAATAACAGTCGCTTATAGCTTGCAGCGTCGCGAGTTAACAATTCTAATGTTTCAGTCGCTATACATTACCATGTGAAATGTAGTCGGCTTTAAGATAGATAACAATATTACAGTCGCTTTATGACTTTAAGTAGTTTAAACTGACTATATTTCACAGGGCCACTTGTAATGAGATTCTTAACACTTGTTTTCAAGTTTAACATTAATTCGGCTAGTAAAAAATTGGAAATCGATCAATATTTGATGAAGTTTTAACGAAAGTACAACAGTTAGGGAGCTCACTTTTGAATGGACCACCGCGAATATGTGTGTACAGTGTATGTGCGTGCGTGAATTCGGCAGATTGTGTCCTCGACTCGTTGTGAACGTTGCTGGTGCCCGCAAGATGGCCGCGGTCACGTGGTCTGCACAGGATCAATCGCCGCCCGGTGTCCTTCATTGCGTCGCGTCAGCTGTGTCGATTACGTCATCGATCCAAAGACATGTTGCCGCACTTGTCCCAACGGTCTGTTTTTTGGTTTCTGTCTGTCTGTCGGTTTGATGCTTGATGACCAAATTTCACAAGGTAGTGTAACGACGCGTTCTTGGTGTGGCGGCACCTTTAATGATCGTTCAATTGCATATCGGTAAAATAAATTTAAAAACAGGTCAATACTGAATGCATTTAAAGCAAAAACAACTTATAAGAACTTACTTTTTATTAGGCTCTATTGTTATTTTGCAGATAGGCTAACAGATAATCGATGATCATCGGGAGCGTACCGGTATTTAGAAATATGAACATAGACCCATGACAAGTGAGCAGCAGAATTTTTTTACACAGCCCAGGCAAACGCCATTTTTCTACCATTATTATTTTTAGGTGGAATTGCTCTTGCAGCCAAAGCGATTTTGCCTATTCCAACACATTTGTCCGTAGCGTGGTCTGTCTGTCTGTCACATTCGTGCCTCTTGAATAAATCGTGCGACGGATTTTGATGCCATTTTGTGTGCGGTTCGGCCTGTCGGATGGGGGTTTCCTCAGGGAAAAAAGATTTGGAAGTGGGTCGAACCCCTGCCGAAAAGCAATTGCTTCCGACTTACGGAAACAAAAATAACATTATTGATGATGTACCACAGGCAGCATCGATGAGCGATTCCGCTGTCATTAAGTCACTTTTGATCTTGTTTTCTGTTGGTAGCCTATATTTTCCACTGTCGAGGAGATCGGAGCGGCAGGCGCATGGAACCCTCGAATACACTCGTGACAATGATGATAGAAATGTTGAGCGGTGCGTTGTGACTGAGCCGTGCTGTGTTGTAGGCGGCAACTGCTGGTTGGGAAGTGAAATCCTGCGTCAAGATGACGTCATCGACATTGGACGCTGTCGCCGCTGCCAGTGTCCTGTACCTGTAGTAAGTCACGTGACGACCTACTGGCGCCGGGTCAAAGGTCAACATGCCGTCTGCCGTGTCGATCGACAATGTCAGCTGAATGAAGAACTCAGTACTAAGGAATAACAGTTGCAACGATACTTTAGCGTTATCATAATCTAACAATCCTGTGCTTTTACTAATTAGGCTTACCTTTGTCCAGCTAGACGTCCGTGCAGACAGACAGACAGATGAGGAACCAATCTGTAGGCACGTTGTAGAATTTCACGATCAAACGTTCATCACTGAAAATGTTTTGAACAAAAAATACACACGTAAAAATTCAATGAGATGTTTATATGTTGTTTTGCTGCCATTTTTTTCAGTGACTATAAATGTTTGTGATTTATACCAAAATGTTTGTGATTTTTTAGGCTTACTAAAACGGACCGAATATAAAGGTAGAAATTTAAACAATTGGCCAGCTATGAAATTATGCGTTGGCTTAACATTGACAGTTAGGCAATGTGATGGTGAGTGATATATCATTTTTTATGATTTTTGCTGTTTTTGATGTGTCAGTCATTGCATGTCGTCGTTAACAAGTGGATAAACTGATGTTTTGTACATTTATTCACTATTATTACTGGCGACGTCACAGGCAGTGCAGCCATAAACTGCTGCTAGCCTACTGACGTCTTAGTCACTATGACGTCACGCCACTGCGCGCACACGCACACAGAACGATAGACTAAAGTTCAGACATGCCTGGACGTGTCTTTCTACCATGGACACTGGCACGTGCTGTCGGCACGGACTGGTGTTCTACATTGTTTCGGCTTGCGACTTTTGTCTTTGTATTTTTATTTCAAGTATTTAGAAGGGCTAGTCTTGTTAGGGCCGGTCTGGAATTCAACACGCGATAATATCGCCCCAAAGCCATTTTTGCCGTTTTTGCCGTTTTCGAGTTTTGACTCATATCACCCTTACACAGCTTTGTAAACTGTTAAAGCTTTTTGCTCTGATTTTTGCTGTTCTAGTCGACTTTTGTCAAAATTTTTGGTATTTGATTTTATGACAATAAATTTATTCATTGTTTTCAGAATACCTCCGGACAGGTGAAGAAAGTTGGTGCAAGGAAAAAATTATGTGTGATGTAACAATGTCTGAAACATTTTAATACCTTCTGTGCTGCGGCCAGTTTGTCTTTAAATAAAAACGGTTGGTTGCCATGACAACAGGGGTCGTCAGAGGAGAAATTTACATGACACCATCGGATAGACAGGGCCCGAAAATACGGGGGTAGGTGCAAACAACGCGCAAATATCTTTCATGGGAGCCGAGTTATAGTCAATTTTGTCCCAAAATTCGTTGCCGTGGCAACGGCGGTCGGCAGGGGAGAAATTTAAATGACACCATCGGATAGCCCGGGCCCGAAAATAGGCGGTAGGTGCAAACAGCACGCAATTATCTTTTACGGGGACCTAGTTATACCGCTTTGAAATCTCCATTAGCTGTAATGCAAAATTTTGCAACTTTTGAATGGTTGCTATGGCAACAGGGGTCGTTATGGAGTCACTTAAATGACACCATTAGATTGCCCGACCCCAAAAATAAGGGGTAGGTGAAAACAGCGTGCAATTATCTTTTGCGGGGATCGAGTTATACCGCTTTGATTTCCCCATAGACCGTAATGCAAATTTTTTAAAATTGGGGCATAAACAGTAAATTTTAAAAAATTTAATCGAAAACATTATAAGGAATGTGTCCGGCGTCAGTACGCTTCGTTTGAGTCATTAGCGGTGTCTGTCGGTCCAACGGGCGGACCTGTAGCCGTGCGCAAGGAAAAAAAGAAAAAAAATAGACGCCTAACGGCGAGTTTCGAGCATGCGCAGCCACGCCCCCTTTGAACCGATTGTGACCAAGTTTTGCACGTTGGGTCGCGTGGTCGATGTGATCACTGATGCCAAGTTTTATGGAAATCGGTTATGGGGTTTCGGAGTTACAGGATTCCCCCATTTCCTATGCTTAACGTTCATCGCTCTTACAACAGTGTCAGCACTACCGTGCTGCACTGTGATGTTTTATGACTCGACAACCATCGGCAATGCAGATTGTTCAGTGTTTATCCCACAATTAGCAAAATAAAAGATCTGCTATCTACAGTCTACGCTATTTACAAAAACAGACTGTGCACAAAAAGTGATAACTGAAAATGTAAATCACATGGCAAGGTGTAGTTAAGTAAGAAAGATTGACATGATGCTTAATATAAAACTGATAGATGTTACCACTTGAAACTTTTAGAATCAGATGTAATTAAAAACTTTTACGTAATTTGAAATTACGAATTACATGAACATATAATTGAATTACCGGTACCAATTACAAATTACATCAAAACCAAATGTAATTGAACTGCAAATTACAATTGTGATTTGTAATTACATTACGTGGAATTACATGTAATCTCGTTACTGCCCAGCTCCGAAGATAGCAGTGTTGAACCACTCGGCTTCGGCTACCTCGTATGCCGCACTATACATAGTGCCGCCGTCGCTGATCTGCTAAAGCCTGCACGCTTTGCATGGACGACCAGGACGCTAATGTCAGTCTGCATTGCGGCCCTATGATGACCCGCATTAATTTATTAACGCACTGCGATTGTCAGGTTCAAGGCGTTGTGAGCTGGACTGCCGTTGTCAAGTCTCACTATGTGACCAAACAACGAGCCGCACTTTCTTACAAACTATGCGGAATTATTTAGCATTAATGGGCAAGCTACTTCAGGCACTTGCTTAGAGACCAACAAAAAAGGTGGCTTAACTCCAAATATTTCATGAAAACTTAACAAACCGAGATATGATTTTGTAAAAATCAAGTTTCGTGAAGTACGTTTCTGGATGATTGTGAATACTGGCATGTCTTGTCGTTTTAATCTTTTCAGTATTCTAAGTTAGGGGGCTTCCGGTCCACTAATGAGCGCTGCCTAGCGCCTCCACTTCTGAATCCGGCTAGCTCTGCTTCTCCGCGCGTTGCCTGGCAACCATTAGTAAACAGCAGGTGCTCTATAGGAGCAGCGCATCAGCGCAGTGACTGTACTGACATAGAGCCTAAAGTCGAATGACGCAGCAGCAGCAGCAGCAGCAGCAGCACGAGCAACAGTGAGAGAGAGGGGAGACAATGCTTGACGTCGCTAATTAGCCATCGGCCTGTTTGCTGTGTGTGTTAAAGCCTGTTGTACGTGACGCACCGGCAGTGACAGCCGACTGCGCTCAGTGACGCACACGCAACGATGCAGGATGACTACTGGATTGAAGACAGCATCAAAGACAAATCTTTCGCAGATAGCTACGAGCTCGGAAAAGAACTCGGAAAGTAAGAATAGTAAATGTGTGTCGATCGTGGAATGCGTTATGATGAATTACTGACGGTATAATTTTATGACAACGGACCTAGATGATGTTTGGCACCACTCGAAAGCACAATGTTGGGACCACATTTTGCATCAAACCTCAAAATTTGTAGGCTAGGTTCGGAATTTGCTCGTTTTGCGGATTTTCCACGTTACCGCAGAATTTTGCAGAATTTGACACCGACGGGTGATAACTTTTAACTTTCAATTCATATACAAGTATGCGACACTTTCTGACAAAATTGTCAGCCTTTTAAAATCAGCAACCAGCAAACTTCTACTGCAGTTATGCACCTCAGACAGCATATTTCACTGATGAGATATAATAACGAATAATTATTAAACATTAATACTTTAAATAATTATTAAAATACTCGATTTGCTAAGCTTACTAAAAAGGGCAATGCGGAATTAGAAAAATTTGCCGCGGTTAGCCGCGAAATTTAGAAAAAATGTTCGGAAACAGGGGTATCATATATAGGGGGCTGGAGGGGTCTACGGACCCCAAGAATTTAAAATTTTAAATTTTTTCCTGTAAATCGTACTTTTGAAACAATGCTACTGCTGAGAAAACAATACGTTACGTAGACTGAGACTCCCAAGGATTTACTGAGACCCTTAATGATTTACTGAAAGGACGCCACTGCGCTGAAAAGTGTGTTTACTGTTTAGTGTTAGGTACTTATTGATGACTAACAGTAAGCTTTGTTTTTAGACCGACGGTTAAGCTTAAAGGTCCGTTTTTTGTTACGGTTGTCAGCGGTCTGTCGTCCGTCTGTCTGTAACGGATGTATTGTGGCTAACTGGTACGGCCTAGAAGAAAACTTTTTACACGAATAATTAACTATGTGTCTTAAACTTGGGCATGCAAAATTTTAGCCATTTATTTTAAGGGGAACATTTTCAAGTTGGGGTTGAATGAATGGGGTAGGAAAAATGTGCGTTTTTAAAGGAAAACTGGCTATATATCGGAAACGGTGAGAGATACGGCCTAGGGTAGGCCTACTATTAATCATTAATAAGAAGTGGCATACGCTTTTTAGATGAAATAAAAATTATCGACCTTGGATGACCTTTAAGTTTAGTGACAACCAGTACGGTCAGCCTAGCGACAGCTGGGCTTCTTGTTTACCCTTTCTGAGATTGTGCGACATTTATTGACAATCGCATATATTTCTGGCCTTTTTACTCCTTAGAATCTACATGTAGCTGAATCTTGTCGGCTGAATTCTCGGAGGATCTTTACAATTTCCAACAGCAGTAGGCCTATCCTTCTTGCAGCCGACAGTGACGATTTCGTGATCGCAGCTGGCGTGGTTTGACATGTCAGTACCAGCGAGAGCAAAATGACCGACAGACAGAATGATAGGTGATCATGACTCGACCATATTAACAATATTATTGCTGACTCTCTGTAAAGCTGGCAATTTATGACGTAGCGTAGCGATGTTTGTAGCTTTGGCGGCATCTTCAATAGCCGACTCGATGCACGTTTAGTTACTATACATGTACTAAACATGAATTGAATATCGGTCAGTACCATGAAGATAATGATAATGAGTACTTAATTATAAGCCTATGGCATATTTTGGCTTACAGCGTGGCCAATCTTCCATGCTTAATTAAAGACCGTATGTTGATGCGTATTTTTAGTGGCAGGCGTATTATAACAAGTGATTTGTGCAAAGCTCATGAGAGGCGCGACAGCCTAACAGTTTCTTATCGCAGATTATCTTGGTCTGTCTCCATCCATTTTGTGGCAATTCGCCCTTGAAATGTGCACTGCAGCCAAAAATCGCAAAAGAAACACTAAAACCCCCTATTTTTGGGATCCAAAATTATTCAAGGTCATCGGTATTAACACTATTAAAAAGCTCGTCACTGTTGCTAATTATGATAAGCAGCATGTCTGTGCCTATCTGCAACTGTATTCACGCTAGACGAGCCAATAACGGTAAAATAACCACTTTTTCGAGGGTACCTTTCTTTGATGCCCGCCTGCGCAGGCCTCCTTAAACCTAGGGAGTTGGAACTTAGACTGCTAAAATCTACGTCTAATGCTGAAAATTTCGTATGCAGGTTGACTTGATCTATCTCCGGTCATTTCGTCGCAATTCAGTCGTGCACTGCAGCCAAAAATTGCGAAAAAAATCACTAAAACCCCATATTTTTCGGATTTAAGGTCGTTCAAAATCATCGATGTTAACAAATCTAAAAAGCCTGTTACCAGTGCTTGTTATAATAAGCAGCATGTCACAAAAACACTAGAGTCCTTGGGGTAGCTCACGGCAAAGATTTCATGATCCTAGCTTGCACCGTTTTGATAGGGCTACAGAGTGTGACGGACACACACACACACAGACAGACGCCATGGCCATAGCTATAAGACGCGCGAAGCATTCTGCTGTCGCGCGTAAACTCTGTCGCGCGTAAAAACGCTATCATCGATCAGGTGTATTGTTTGCTTCCCGCGCGCTACGTTCCTAACGTAGCGGAGGGGAGTACTTGTCATGAGTATAATATTGACCACCCCTTCGTGGCGACCGACCTCCGTTTCTGGGAGAGCCTTTTTGGAAGAAATTTAAATGGCCATATCTCAGCAAGCGATCATCCAATCAACGTCCGGTGTTGTGCGACGCGTGTATTGTGGCTAAACACGCAGTACGTCGTACGTTATTAATGGCATTCGACCATGTTGTTCGTTTATTCTATTCGAAGAAACCGTAAAATCGCACAAATTCTGAGTGATAGTACAACGAAAAAAATAGCAATTGGCGTCATCGATCATTATTGGCAATTTTCCCTCTCATTTAGTAGAATATTGCTCTTGGTCTTCAACCTCGGGCAATACTTTACGAACTTTAGTAAAACAATTTATTATTTTCAATAATAACCGCAACACCAGTCGCTATTTGTATAATATAAGCCGGCGTTCTAAGTCCAATGTTCTAATAGAAGCCGAGAGCTTGTACTAGAAGTTTTACGGTATAGCGCTAGGAACAGCGCGCATTAGAAGCGGCAGAGTGATATCTTAAGTCTCGACGTTTCAGGCTTAGTGTTAGGACACTGCTGTTATCTATGTATCACCGCTGTCTGCTGTATCTAGAGAAAAGAACGAAAATGTAGTTTTAAAATACAGGAGAAAATAGGCCTAATGCGCAAGAGGAGTATATTAGGTTGGTTACAGTCTAAAAATATTTCTTGTAGAAGCTAAATGTCACAGCAGTAACGTGATCGGGCTGTGATGTAGAGAGCCTACTACTCGGGTGTACTGTTTATAGTAACTGCGTTCTTAATCTAGCATTGAGCCTGCTGGAAATAGCAAATAAGCACAATAATTAGGAAATAAAGAGACGAAGGCATCACTATACGCTGATTGCAGCTATAGATATTTTTAGTTCCAATAATTGCATTACTACAGGTCGACAGCAACTCGCCGCTTTAGACACCAGCTTCTGATAAAGCATACGCCAGGGTATCGGAGAGCCTTTAGCCTGAAATTGAGTTGATAAGAAAGTAAAGATAAGCCTACATTGTTACACATTGGCGGTTGCCTGACTATTCTGTTAGTGGGATAACTCGCGTGCTGACAAATAGGCGTGTAGACATTGGCGCGATTGCTTGTTTTAAAAAGTCATTAGAACTTACTGCGTCCAGCACACAAAGACAGCAGATTGCGAAAGATTACTCCGTACACTGCCAGTGCCGAAACCTGCCATGCACCCCAGGCCTGCATTACTTTCTCTTCCGTAACTTATTTGTGCGTCATCACCCCATTAGAAATTTGTCTATATTTGGGTTTGCTGCATGGTTTATTTGCGTAGAAAATTGTCCGAAGTTTGGCCCTATAAAATTTCTGATTTAATCGCCATGGTCCAATATCAATTCAGATAATTTACAAACTTACATGGCAAGGGTTCACTTCAAATAGCAAAAACTCTTTGCGTGAAGCGTTTTGGTCGGTCACATGATTGTACTGAATTTGTAATAATGTAAAAATTGTTGTAAGCGTTTGAGGCCAATAGGCCGCAGCGTATGGGCCAGGTAGTTTATGTGCCAGATTTACTGCGTTACGCAATCTGCATTAGCGCATTTATTTCGACTGATTACATCAATAATTCGTGACTTATCGATAGTGTAGAAATCATATCTGTTTTCGTGCAATATACAGAAGGTCTTGCTTGCCGACCGTCAGTGGCGTCATTTCACTAAATCCTTGGGAGTCAACTCTCTCCCCTTTTCTTTTCCCTCCCTCCCCTCCTTTCC
>Ga0209367_1011107_pt1 | contig 11982 bp, 3 predicted proteins | sample WorMetLIZISLAND2_FD_187412 | JGI IMG/M metagenome (GOLD analysis project Ga0209367, IMG submission 187412) | Marine gutless worms symbiont microbial communities from Max Planck institute for Marine Microbiology, Germany - Olavius geniculatus... ... | reverse complement strand
GGGAGAAAGTGGACCCCCCAAGGATTTAGTGAAATGACGACCACAGCCTTAAAATACGCCTAAGTACGTTTCGACGTGGTCTACTGCGCGTATGTCTCACTGCTCTAGAACTAAACGGTAGACGGTGCTAAAATTTATACATACACTCGGTTTTCGTTTATTAGTCTTTTTAAAGAGTTACTCCAGGTTATCCTGGTTCAAAAATTGATTTTTTTATTTATTTGTTTGTAAGCAAAAGTTTGCCCAATTATTATATCGAACGAGAGAAGGACTGTTGTTGCCAGCGCTTTTTTCGCTTGTCGATATTTTGATTTATTCCGGAAAAGTTATTTTCAAAGCTTCAAAGTTATTCGCTCTACTACTCAAAATTGGTCGCCAATTTTTGGAATTTTTCTTTCATTTTTTTCAGGGCAACCAAACTTTTTGACATACCTTTAAAAGTTTGACATATTTTCTATTATAGTGCAACGTTTCACATCGATTGATTGAGGGAGCTGGAGATTTTGGCTCTAGTATAAACAAGTGATTAGTAATTTGAGCAATGTTCACGAGACGCGCGACAGCCTATAGCAGTTCCTGCGCGCAGGTTGTCGTTGTCTATCTCTAGCCATTTCGTCGCAGTTCACTCTTGAAATGTGCGCAGCAGCCAAAAATCGCAAAAGAATCAGTAAACCCTTTATTATGGGGGTTTCATGTCATCGATGTTAATACCTCTTAAAAGCTCGTCAGCTCAGTTTTTGTAACGGTAAGCAGCAAGTCTATGTCTATCTGCATCCGTTTTCACGCTAGACGCGTCAACAGCAATAAAATAACGACTTTTTGAGCGGTACCGCTCTTTGACTCCCGCGTGCACAGGTATCCTTAACGTAGGGGGTCAAGGCTCGCTTTATTGAAATCTACGTTTGATGCTTAAAATGTCATATGCCGGTTGTCCTGGTCTGTATTTAGTGATTTTGGCGCCATTCGCTCTTAAAATATGTGTCACAGACTAAAATTGCAAAGCGATTTAATTAAACCATTATTTTGGTGTTTAACGTCATTCGAAGTTATTGCCTTCCGTGCCAATCGAAAGTGCATGTACGACTTCCTAAATGGGGGTTTAGTGATTAATAGTAACCTTGGTCCTAGCTTGCATCGTTTTTCAGATACGTTAACTTATTGGCTAAAAATTGCAAATTTTCTCTTTTCTATCACTTTGCGCCATCGCTCGGGTGACCGTTTTCGAATTTATGGAAACCTTTACGAATTCTGAAACGAAAGTCTTTTAGAGACCCGACAGTTTTTGACTGATCCACATGTGTGGCAGACGGACGGACAGAGGGACTGACAAAAGGAATTGCGATGGCATATTCGCGCTATTGTAGCAATACGCTGCTGTCGCGCGTAAAAAGCAATTGTTTTAAAATTGTTTTAGAAGAGGCCCTAATTTTTACATTTACATTGTTTAAGTGCAGACACTCTTAACAGTAAAAGTTTAACGACGATCGGATGAAGCAGCTCAAAGTGCCAGAAGTAAACAAACAAAAACGGTAAAACATAAGACCGCCGGGAACTATTGTTTCTAGCGGCCTAATCATAAGCCACCATAACACACCTCACGGATGGGTGTGGGAAGGGGGATTCCTCCTACACCGGGTCCCCACATTGCTTCCTTTACAGAAAATTTCTGACATTTAGGCCTAGTGTCGAAATTAAAGGGCGACTTTTGCCATTATGAGGACGGGTGTGTCTTGCTTGGCAATTTAACTCCGCCTATACTGAGGGGGCAATTATTATGGGCACTGTATAGTATTTTAGTGCAATCACTATTGTCACATCAAAAACAATTTTATACTTACATTCATCTATCCATCCATTTATTGATGATTGACTTTTAGTCCAGTTGAGCCGCTGAGGGCAATTGCAGCATCATCGATCTTTTGTAGGCCTAAACAGTTCTTTGTTCGCTCTCAAGTAGACCGCATAAATCTAAAAACAATATGCTTATTTGTAGTTGGTGAGAGAGCAATTGAGTAATTAAATCACTCCGTATGTCCGTATGTTGTACACTTATAAACTGTAAAATTAGTTTAAAGTTACCGTGATTGACCAAGGCACCAACTCTCAAAACCAAGGCCATGGCCAAGGCATTTAATACGCTGTATACTGAATTTTGAATAGGTCCGAATCCAAATATATAAGCACTATGCAAAACATACAGCTTAGATGTAAAAACTTTTGTTACGACACAAAATCTCAATAATCCTCTTAATCCAGTCACAGTGACTGTCAGTGAACATCAATCATTCTAATCTCTACATTACATTACGCCATGCAAGTCCAGTAGTCCTTATTAACTCATCACCTGCAGTTACAAATTAACGCTACATGTTGCATTTTAGGAACATCAGATTTTTACGTACAGAGTCTGTTATCTTTAGCCATGCCAATACGCTGCACAGAAAGAAAAAGCTGTAAATAATTTACTTACATTGCATTTTGTATACTGTCCATTCCGAGCTGAAAACAGCCGTGAGCGCGCTACAGCTAGAACGACGACAGACTATAAGCAAACGACTCTATGCGTTTTGCTGTGTATGCAGAGATGTGTTAACACGCCGAGAATAATGTGATTAGCAATCTCAGGAGCCTGCCATATCACACCCCTGAGGTCAGTATAATCTGTAGACGAAGCCCATTAAATAGTGACCGCAAGTCGCGACCTGCTTTGAGGGGCGCCGCTAGTTAACGTCACCTGTCGGCTGGCGAGATTTCAGTCAGTAGCGGGTCAAGCGAATCGATTTGCCTGACAATGTTTAGGAATCACGCACCAGCCAGTTTATCTAGTAATGTCGATTAACTCGAGAAGTGACTGTTTGAGGTCTCGAGCAGCACACTGCCGACACAGCTCTTAATGAGTGGAGAACGTAGCCTATCGGCGTGCCCGTGTTTACACAAATGGCCTACATTTCGAACATCTTTTGCCAGCAGTTGCACAACTAGACATTTGGATAAATTAGCCTAAGTGCTAAAAATTTGGACAAAATGCGTGTTAATGTGTGTTATTTTAGTCAAATAAGCGTACTGCATAAAATAAAATAAAACTGTGATATCTCGCTTGTTTTGTTTTTTTCCGCGTTGCGCAGGAATAGATATTCGGTGAGGTAAAAAGTTTGATTTTTAGCTGTGTCGCGAATATTTCTGCCAAAAATTATTATAATCCGTTAATCCGTCTTCAATCTGCAATTGATCATGCCGGGGTCCCTTTTTCAGACACAGTGTATTAGTGATCAGTAGTAACCTTGGCCCTATCTCAAAACTTTTCTGAGCTACGGCGACATTTTTGTTGGCAAAATTCGTCAATTTTTTTACCCCGTTTTAATTTAGCGCCTTGAATCTGCGTGAAGTCTGTCGGATTTGTGGAACAGCTTTATGGATCCTAAAACCAAAGTTTTTGCGGGAACTCGCAGCAAAGAGCTCTGATTCTATCTTGCCTCGTTTTGATAAGAAGCAATGTGTAGCAGACGGACAGACTGAGACAAACAGACAACAAATTTGCCATAGGTATGACAAAGCATCTGCATAGCAATCCGAGTTGATGCCCTGTAAAAACTAAACGTTTGCAGCTGTCTAAATTACACACCGGATCTCTTAAGTTTATCACGCAGTGAGATTTACACCGTTAAAACAGACCAGGGACTAGCAGACCAGCAGCCTGTAAAGCCCGACAACTGTCGTGGCGACAGCGAAATAAAACAAGAAATTTAAGATAATGCTTACAAAACGCGCGACAGCTTATAACACTTCCTCCCCGCGGATTGTATTGTTAATCTATCGCCATTTATTTCGTCTTAATTCACTCTCAAAGTGTGCGCCGAAGCCAAAAATCGCAGCAATGATCACTATAACCACTATTTTGATGGCTCATAATCGTTTAAGCTCATCAGTGTCGAGATCCCTTGAAAGTCTGTCATCAATTCCCGTTACGGCAAGCAACAAATATATGTCTATCTGCAACCGTTTTGCTAGACGAGCAAACAGCGGTAAAATAGACTTTTTAGTCGATACCGCTTATCGACGCCCGCGTGTGCAGATCTCCTTGAATCTAAAGGGACGAGGCTTAGACTGTTAATATTTACACTATATATATAAAAACAGCAAACAATTTATTTAATATTGTATAAGCGCTGATGTAAAAAAAATCAAAAAAGTATAAGCACGAACTAATGTATTAGCTTAATCTGTTTTCAGTAGCCAGATACAAATGTCAACATTAAATGAATTGCTTGCAGTTTTTTATATATAATATTTGCGGTTTTATTAAAGTTTTAAAGGTCACTAAACAGTTACTTTGTACACAACAACAACAACATCTACTACTACCTCCAGCATCTTGCATTTTGTTATTTGTTTAATATAATGGTAAGCCTGTATCTGGGACATCAAATTTAGTCTACACACCAAATTTCATGCAGATGGGTGAAAAAGCAGTTACAAGTGATGAACAACATTTAAAATGGTGACCACCGCCATCTTGAATTTACTGTTTTTTTTCGATAATGGTTACGTGATTTATTTCTAGTAGCAACTAACCACATTCCTGCAAACTTTTATGAACCTTCTTCAGTCGGCAGGTAGCCGTCGCCATGTTAAATTTCATTTTTGTTTGATTTTATCATATAACTACATGTAGAACGTCAAACTTGGCTTTCATATAAAATTTCCAAGGACGTGCAATAGCAACTAAGTTATGAGCGATAAACAGAATTTAAAATGGCGGCCTCCACCATTTTGAATTTATTATTTTTGTCGATTTTGGTCACACGATCTACTTCTGGTAGCAGCCGACGACATTACGACAAAATTTTATTAATCTATGTGAATCGGCGGCTGAATTATTGCTGCTTGTGCAAAAATCCAAAATGGTGGCCGCCGCCATCTTGGATTTTATTTTTGTTCAGTATTTTGGCATGCGTGTATGTAGGATCTCAAACGTAATGCAATTGCCAAATTTCGTGCAGATGTGCAATAATAAACGAGTTATGAGCAATAAATGAAATTTAAAATGGCGGCGGCCGCCATTTTGAATTAATTATTTTTGTTCATTTTGGTCAAATGTTTCACTTGCAGTAGCAGCCATCTACATTGCTGAAAAATTTCATTTATCTTTGTCAATCGGCGGTCGAGTTATTGCTGTTTGTGCAAAAATCCAAAATGGCAACCGCCGCTATATTGGATTCCATTTATGTTCAATATTTTGGCATACGTGCATGTAGGACCTCCATCGTAATACGCATGGAAAATTTCGTGCAAATATGTGCAATAGTAAACGAGTTATGAGCGATAGATAACATTCAAAATGGCTGCCGCCGCCATTTTGCTTTTATTATTTTTGTTCATTATGGTCAAATGTTTCATTTCCTGTAGCAGCCGTTTACATTGCTGAAAAATTTCATTCATCTGCGTCAATCGGCGGCTGAGTTATTGCTGTTTGTGCAAAACTTTAAGATGGCGGCCGCCGCCATCTTGAATTTTATTTTTCTTCAATAATTTGACATTCGTGTATGTAGGACGTCAAACGTAATACACTGCCAAATTTCGTGAAAATATGTACAATAATAAACAAGTTATGAGCGATAGATGAAATTCAAAATGGCGGCCGCCGCCATCTTGAATTTACTATTTTTGTCTATTTTGGTCCAAATTTTATTCATTTACGTCAATCGGCGGCCGAGTTATTGCTGTTTGTGCAAAAATCCAAGATGGCGGCTGCCGCCACTTGGATTTAATTTTTGTTTAATATTTTGGCATATCTGCATGTAAAACCTCCAGGGTAATACACATGCCAAATTTCGTGCAAATATGTGCAACAGCAAACGAGTTATGAGCGATAGATGAAATTCAAAATGGCGTTCGCTGCCATCTTGAGTTTATTATTTTTGTCCATTTTGGTCAAATGGTCTATTTTCGGTGGCAGCTGTCTACATGACTTCAAAATTTCATTCATTTACGTCAATCGGCGGCTGAATTGTTACTGTTTGTGCAACAATCAAAGATGGCGGCTGCCGCCATCTTGGATTTTATTTTTGTTTATTATTTTGGCATATCTGCATGTAGAACATCAACCGTAATATACATGCCAAAATTCGTGCAAATATGTGCAATGTTAAACGAGTTATGAGCGATAGATGAAATTCAAAATGGCGGGCGCTGCAAAATTTTATCTATCGACGTCAATCGGCGGCTGAGTTATTGCTCTTTATGCAAAAATCTATGATAGCGGCCGCCGCCATTTTAAATTTTCTTTTTGTTTAATATTTTGAAATTTATGCATGTAGGACCTCAAACGCAATACACATGCCAAATTTCGTGCAAATATATGCAATAGTAAACAAGCTATGAGCGATAGATAACATTCAAAATGGCGACCGCCGCCATCTTGAAATTATTATTTTTGTCTATTTTGGTCAAATGGTCTATATCCGGTGGCAGCCCTCTATATCACTGCAAAATTTCATTCATCTACGTCAATCGGCGGCTGAGTTATTGCTGCTTGTGCAAAAATCCAATATGGCGGCCGCCGCTATCTTAAATTATAATTTTGTAATGCTGGGCTACCAACAAAGTCCATTTGTGCCCTTGAAATTAGCCTTCAAATTTCGTGTTGATCGAGTGCGTATTTTCGAGATATCGCGATTCGAAAATTTCGCAAATTCGGCTCAAAATGCCTATTCCGGCCACCAAAAATCATGTTTTGGGGAGATTTGACCCCCAAACATTATTTTTTATCATCGAGACCCCAAAAAGCGAATACCTTACGCAGAAACACGCGTTTTGAGCCATAGATAGTCGTAATCTGTCTTCTGGTGTGACCTGTAGGCGTGAGCAAGTATACAATAAAGGAAAAACACAAAAAGTAACGAAAAATGCCCTCCCTACGCAGACCCCCTTTTCGTCGTCGCACGTAAACCAAATTTTGCATGTGGGGTCTTATTCCGGATGTCTTTCTTGTTTTTGAGTTTTATTAAAATGGGTTGAAAAATGTGGGAGCTGTGGGGTTCGAAATTTTGGCCTTTCCATTGACTTGGCACATCGCTTATACAACAGCTTGTTGCTATCGCACAAGCCGTGATTTAATGCTAACAATTTCGTGTTAAAGTTGACTCGGTTTATCTTTAACCATTTTAGCGCAATTTATTATTGAACATGCGTTGCAGCCTTGAATCGCGAAAAATTCAATAAAACCTTCTATTCTGAAAGTTCAAAATCGTTAAAGGTTAACCAAGGCGACGAGCTAGTGCTGGCACCTGGGCACTCATGCGTGACGAAAGTTGGGCCAGAAGTCCGTGACGCAACAACAGCGTACGCGTACGCGTCGGCTCAGAAAATCACTGAGACCACAAGGTCATTAAAAATCTGTTACAAATTTAACATGAATGATATTAATTTTAATACTGTACGTCGATGAACTGAAATGACGCACCAACAGCGAGTGAGCTGCTCTGGGTCGCGCGTTATTGAATGTGCTGTTGACGTCAAGGTCCACCGCTTGCGTTCGTGTCAAATGAGAACATTTTTTAGCACATGCTGTAATTGTGATGTGACACGTGCGATTTTTGAAGAAATAATAGCTATTACTTGTGTTTGTCGATATTCACTTAATCATTTCTAAGCTTAAGTATGTGCTACCGAATATGAATTCATTGTTGTAATCGGCCAAACTATGACTTCTGCACTTCACAAAATAGTGCACAGACAGTATTAAAGTCAGGCGTGCTAGTCTAAAGTCGTTTACGTTAAGTTACTTTGTAATGTTGCGTGCCAAAAATTATTAAATCGGCCTATGTTTCACGACGTTATTCGAAAAATAAAAGTAGCCCTTTTTGAGACACGGTGTACAAGGTGCGGCAAAAGTAGCCCCTAGTTTTTCGTCGTTTTCTTAGCAATTCTTTGGGATTTTAACGTGAAATTTTACAGTTTTATTTTGCAATACCTCATACATTCAATTGCCAAGTAAGATTTGATTCTGTTAAAAAACGACAAAGTTATAGACTTTTTAACATGACGAGTAGAGCGAGCGAATACAAATTTTCGAACCCTAAATTTCCACTCCCCTCAACAAATGTCATGATGCATCGCTCGTCACCCTTTTTATGTTCAGACGCCCCTGCTTTTTTTGTTTTTTACTGCGTTTTTTCAAGTTAGTCCAGCTATGGTTCTGGGTGAGCGCCACAACTCATATAGGCTACCGAGCCAAGCGCAGAGTCCTAGGTAGTGGCCCACCGGGCCACAGCACTAATGCTTTGGCGGCTTTCCATTGAACTATTCAATGGTGCTGCAATAGCTGCAAGTAATTAGCATACTCCGCGTGTGATGGACGTTGCTGTCCGCCGCCGGCAGAACGACCGCGATAAGTTGTTCAGAACAAGAGGCGCGAGCTAATGGCTAGCTAGGACTTGTAATATGCATGAAAGTTAAAACTCTCAAGTCTATATAGGATACTCTGCGAATCGTGATCTAAAGCTATTCTGACACTTTGTAACCCGCACTTTCGTAGCGACACAAAGAATACAGTAGGACTATCCACTATAGCACGTGCCAATGTAGTATTTTCTTGCATTTTACTGCTTTGGTACTGTGGTTTTATAATATGTTAAAATTTTATTTTATTACTATTGGTACATGTTTTCGTAGGGTTGTATATTGTGGCGCCCCTGCAGTGTGGATGAGGAGCGACACCACAGAATGATATATCATTATAAACTAAGGTGCAGCAAAAAAGTAACCTCTATAGTTGTCCGCCATTTTTCGAGCAACCGTGTAAAATTATAAAACGAATTTACGTATTTTTTACTTTTTCATATTTGTGTACATAGGCTAAGCAGCGTTTGATATTTTTTTGCTGTTGCAAAGATACCAATATTTTTTGTGAGTCAACGTTGTGATTGTGAACTTTCAACAATTTAGTACTGTGCTCGAGTTACGCGTATCGAAAACAACTATGTTCATCATGTTGTTCGTGACGTCAAGGTGTCGTAAACTCCATGAAAAAGTCTGTAAAATATTAAAATATTCATTTTAATTTTTTGTCTTGTTCGTCGACAATTTTTCACCAAAGCTAAAATCCGCCTCTATGCTCAGGCAAGCACTGTAAGGGATCTGCATGGAGCAACTTGTCAGCAAGAAGGCTGTTAAAAACTTCATTAAGATAGTAAATGCGTGTGTAAAAACTGCAGGCGTGGGCATGTTCTCACAGTCAATGTCAAATTGTTCTTTATGTTGTTCGAATTTATTCTGAATTCTGAGGCTTTAATAAAAAATAATGACAAACAAAAATACAGACAAGTAACGTCCGGGAAAATTTCTAGGTTGTTTATGTTTTGCTACAAAGTTTTTGTTCAACACTAGATCTCCGAGATGCGTGGGCCGACCGAAGTAAAATTTTGCACGATGGTCAGCACTAGGCTGAATTTTATAATGCCGGTCCAAAATTTTGGGAGAGCTTTCCCAAAAAAAATTTCAGACGCCAAAACATGCAAAATTTAGCCCGATTTCGGACGACTTTGAAGTTCGGCAACGAATATCTCCGGAAGGATTTAAGCGCAAATATCTCTGAACTGGATAGAGATATCGACAAGCGGTAAACGGCGTTATCAAACAATTAATTCCGCGTTAAATAAAAGAAATTGTGTAAACTTTGGTTCACTAATACCAGAGATTACGCGGCTAAAGTTTACCCACCCAAGTCAAATTTTTCGGAAGGCCATATTTTTGCCCCTAGGCGGTGCTGCGCTCCCAAATTTTTACAGGCACTAAAAATGACCAAGTCTTACTAGGGCATTCCCTAGCGGAGGCAAGGGCCCCCTTACAACTTTTTTAAAGGGGAGTCAAAAATTGTCTTAGAATGTAGCGTATCAGACGAAGGATCTTTGGAGCCAAAGGGAATAGCTTCACGAGACTTTGCCGATACGATAACTTTCCAGTTTGACCGCAAATATCTCTAAACTGAATAGAGATATCAACAAGTGGTAAACGGCTTTATCAAACACGATTAATTCCGCGTTGGAAGAAAAAAATTGTGTAAACTTCGGTCTTTAACGAACTAAGTTATAAGCGTTCATTTTGACCCTCTCAAAGCGCATTATTTGGAAAACCATATTTCAGCTTTTAGGGGGTGCTGCGCCCCAAAATTTTTACACGCGTTAAAAAATGACCAATTCTTACTAGCGCACCCCCACCGGTGACTGGGGCCCCCCTTGCAACTTTTTTTAAAAGGGGGTCAAAAATTGGCTTAAAATGCAATAAATAAGTGCCTATAACTTCGGAGTTAGGGGGTGTAGCCCGACAAAACTTTGCGTGTGCGCTAGTAAGGCTTGATTATTCTCAAGCGCATGTAAAAATTTGGAGGCGCAGCACCCCCTAGGGACCGAAATATGGCCTTCCGAAATATTTGACTTGAGTGGGTAAACATTCGCCGCTTAATCTCTGTTGTTGGTGGACTAAAGTTCACACAATTTTTTTTATTAACGCGGAATTAACTGTATTTCATAACGCCGTTTACCGCTTGTCGATATCTCTATCCAGTTTAGAGATATATTTGCGGTTAAACTGAAAAGTTGTCGTAAAACGTACTAAATTTTGCACGTTTTTTGTCCTGTTAAATTTTAAGGAAAGCGGTGCCCTTAAATGCTGTAAACGCGTTATTACCCCCAACTAGCAGCACGTCACGTGGCAAAGTTTCATAAAGCTACTTCTTTTGGCTTCAGAAATCCTTCGTCTAGAACGCTACATTTTAAGCCAATTTTTGACCTTCCTTTGAAAAAAATTGTAAGGGGGGCCTTCGTTTCCGATGAGGGTGCGCTAGTAAGACTCTGTCATTCTCTGGCGCACGTAAAAATTTGGGGACGCAGCACCCCCTAGGGGCCGCAATATGTTCCTCCGAAAAATGCGTTTTCGGTGGGAACAATTCCACATCTAGATCTCCAAGGTCACTGGACCGAACTTCACCGGACTTGTTTTGGCTAACGCGGGAGAAATTGCTGTCAATCAAGAAACTCCTTAATTTTAAATATCTTTATCCGTTCCAAAGATTTTCGCCGCCGAACTTCGAAGTTGACCGAAATCGGGCCAAATTTTGCATAAAACTAAGCCTAGTACTGACCATCATGCAAAATTTCACGCCGGTCTGCCGACGCATCTCGGAGATTTCGCGCGGAAAAAAACTAAAAATTTGGGGCAAAGCCCAAAGTAAGTTCGCCTTCGCCCTAAGTTTGACTGGGGGGAAATTAAAGAGGGGGAGAATTTCCCTGGCATTAAAGTCCCGTGCCCCAAACTCAAATGCATTGGCATACGCCAAACGCGCATTGTCGACTTAGGGTAGGTCAACATGAACGTTTATAACTTTGTTCGTGGTGGACGAAATTTTACAACAATTTTTTTTAACGCCGAAAAGATCGTGTTCGTCAATGCCGTTTGGATTTTGCCGCTAACTTTATCGGTTCCAGAGATATTTGCTGTCAAACTCAAAAGTTGTCGTAAAAAGTACTTAATTTTGGACGTTTTTTGCCCTCCCAAATTTTAAGGGGGCAATGACCCCCAAAAATTGCACACGCGTTATCATTCCCATTTAGCAGCACGTCACGTGGCAAAGTTTCATGAAGCTAATCCCTTTGGCTTCAGAGATCTTTTGTCTAGAACGCTACATTTTAAGCCAATTCTAGCCGAGTAATCTCTGGTGTTAGTGGATTGAGGTTCACACAATTGTATTTATTCAACGCGGAATTAACTGTATTTGCCTTTGGTGAGGATTGCGCTAGTAAGACTTGGTCATTTTTAGTGCCTGTAAAAATTTGGGAGCGCAGCACCGCCTAGGGGCCAAAATATGGCCTTCCGAAAAATTTGACTTGGGTGGGTAAACTTTAGCCGCGTAATCTCTGGTATTAGTGAACCAAAGTTTACACAATTTCTTTTATTTAACGCGGAATTAATTGTTTGATAACGCCG
>Ga0209367_1011106_pt1 | contig 11983 bp, 6 predicted proteins | sample WorMetLIZISLAND2_FD_187412 | JGI IMG/M metagenome (GOLD analysis project Ga0209367, IMG submission 187412) | Marine gutless worms symbiont microbial communities from Max Planck institute for Marine Microbiology, Germany - Olavius geniculatus... ... | reverse complement strand
GGGGCTCCATGCAACACAGCATTACAGTAGTCCAAACGCGACAGTATTAGACTGCAGGCCAAAGTTTGGGCCAGCTCAGTGGACAGCAGATGACGGATCTAAGGAAAGGGAAGAGAGAAAACAAAAAAAAGAAAAAAAGAAGAAAGAAAGGAGAGAGAAAAAAGGAGAGAGGAAGGGAGGAAAGGGAGGGGTTCATCGCCGGCATTTGTGGCATGGTACCTTGACAGCAGAGATGTACGGATCCTGGAATTTTGTGTTCGCATCTGCAAAAAACTAAGCCGACAGGCGTCCACGTCCGGACTGCCAGCAGCAGTGATAATATTAGCCTAAACATCAGCTGCGCCCCAGGGCCCATATTAACCGATGGTATCCAATCGCTACTTTTTTCGCCATTATACACGCAAAGAATATCTAACTCAGATAATTAGAACAAAAAACCTACCGTTTGTAAAGGCTAAAGCTGCGGTTTGGATGGCCTAACAACCATAACCAAGTTTAGTGCGCCACGGATAAATATATTATGAATATGCTAATATTAAGAATACTTTTAACAGTTTTAATACTCTTAGGCTTAGCTAATAGTTTTAATTTCTGTTTGACGGCACGACAGACGAAAAATTCGAAAAAAGATTCGTTTTGTTGTATTGACGCAATATACTAGTAAATTTGTTTTTCGTGCTTCGGCATAGAGTATCTAATTATTATCCGTGACGCACTAAACTTGTTAATGGTTGTTAGGCCATCCAGAACGCAGCTTAAAAACCGGAATGTAGTGTATGTACAGATCAAAAAACAGCTGAACGCAATTTGCCCAAGAAAAATAAATTATATTTGTAATTTTGTACGTTAATGTTTTAACAAAAACAAAAAACACGACAATAAATAGTACAAAACAAAAAAAAATTTTATAAACATTACAAAATAAAATAAAAACATAGAAAACATGTTTTTGTAAAAACTTTTATAAAAAATAAAAAATGTTTTTACATCTATATATGGTATACGTCAGTGAGTTACAGACTTAAAGCTACTGCCAAATGAAAACACTGCAAACATTTTGCTTGTAACTACGTAGCTAACTGCTGAATTGTGCGCCGCTTGATAATGATGAACATACGCTTGTACGCTTACAATATTATAAACATTGTCAACATTCTTGTTGTTGTTGTTGGAAAATATTAGATGTCAGCGTTAAGATCCGTAGGCTACATACTCCACCTTTTTCCGTCCAAGAGTGGATTTCGGTTTATGTGCGGACCGGTTTCCAAAACGTGTGATTTCATTGGATTTCATTCATCGTCCCAGCTTAACGATTAACGACTTGCCGCTCTGCCATGGAACCAGTGAAACGCAGTCGTTTCCCGTCCGTACACAATGTTAATAGTTAAATTCAGTCATTAGTGACGACGAAGTCTACGATACAATCTGGGATGCTGCTGCTGCTGTCGCTGATGATGATGATGATGATGACGCAATCGTCTCCTTGCTCTCGTTACAACTCTACACAGCCACATCATTACGAGACATTGACAGTATAATAAGATGCAAATAATACGTACAGATTAGTATACAACCAAAATAGAGCTGCGAAAATTAATGACAAGTCGTTAGAATTTTTAACAGTTAATAAACTTTCGATCGTTAAATTTTTGATCAACGCCGAGACACCAAGAACGCATTACAAAATAGATAAAATGGCAAGCATTTACAGAGCTATAATCATTAGGATGAACATATCCAAAACAGACATCGTGCCATGCCAACATGGTCTTGATCTAAAACTGGCCCTAACCTGCCTTTTAATCTTTTTAGTTGATAAGGAGCAACCAACTAGGCCTGCTATTGGTCTGTAGAACGTTCCCATTAATATCTTTTTTCTGCGCCTTTTTGTGTTTTAGTTAGAAGCGCGTACGCAACAGAAGGACGGACGGACAGACGGACGAAAAAGACCAATAATGCGGCTTATTAAACCAGTGGCGCAACAAGAAAAGCAAAGTTTACAGCGGAGCAGGTGCATGGCTGTAATGATGCTGAACAGTAGACTAGCGTTTGGCTCGCAGTGACAGACGTGAACCCTTTGCGTTGTACCGCCGTTCGCTTCAACCATCAACAACGCGCATAACCTACACGAACCGCCACAAAATACACATTATGCACTCGTGGCTTGGTAGTTAACAGCACTTAACCGGTTATTGCACGGAGCCCTTCAATTGCAGTTTAATTACTTGCTTACTTCAAAAATGCATTTTTGAATAAAAAAAAACATATTGTAATAGAATTCGTTGGATGTACGACCTGAACCATCCCGTGTAAGCATTGAAATTTGGTAAAAAATCTTTTGCAATTTCGGAGACATAGATTATTTTTGTATTGATTACAGCACTGCTAGAGTAAATAAACGACTACACAGTACAAGCTTACACCACTCCAGACAGTACGGTATCGTAGTTAAACCACGCTCCGATCGCAGAGACTACATAGACGTCGCTTGCTTTATGACGCACGACTGCAGCCGAAAGTTGTGAAAACACAGTAGCCTACCAGTGCAAGCTGAATATGGTTTAAGTGTGCATAGAAAGTGTGGATTGAGCCTGCGTGCAGAATACCGTTGATTGAAGGTGGAGACGTGTACTGAACGCAAACGTTCAATGCGACAATCAACCAACACGCGAGACTCGCTGCTTCTCTACCGACACAAACACGCACGATAACATTACATTTTATGCTATAGGCTATTGGTATTGTAAGCCAAGGCTGATAAAATATAAAATCAGCAAAATAAACGACTTTAGGTTTTAATTTTTAAATTTTTACTTTTATAAAAATTCAACAATTTCCAAATTTTTAAGTTTTAATGTACAAAGAAAACAGGACACAAATTTTAAGACCCAAAAAACGTTTTATTAACCATTATTACTTCTCACATCACTTGTGTTGAAAAGAATCAAAAATAACGTGTCGACAAAACACAAAGATCACGACTTCGATATGAAATTGAATTTAATTTGTATTATAAATTAAAAAATAAAAACCATTAAAGAACCAAAATCTGGACTTTTAAGGCGTTAAATCTAAGTTTTTAGAACCGATTTTCCGCCCTGTCTTAGGTTAGTCCGCATAAGGGTTTTTAGCGCTAAAAAGCTATACAGCAATTGATGATTTACTTACAAATTAAAAAAACTGCCACAGCAGCTCTCAGGTAAACATTTGCAAGCTACCAGTAATCAGTTTAATTTATCACATCACTGCCGACACTGCACAGTCATGTCACATAACTGCACAGTTTGCTTCTTACCTCCGCAGAGAAGATAAAATATATCAATCTTTATTCACCAAAGAATAGTTTGGTAACAACAGACAGAGACAGACAGACACAGAAACATACAGAATAAAGAACAGAGACAGACAGAACAATAAGAATAGGCCTCAATGTCTTTACAATCTTGTATCAGCCAACAACTTCACAATACTATTGCTAACAAGCAAACATCTACGCAAAAAGATTTTGTGACTTTTACAAACATCATCAACAATTTCCGACTGTCCAGTATAATAATACACAGTACTTAGAGAATGAAAATCAATCTTATATACTCTACACATAATGTAGATAAGAAAGTAAATTTATAGAGCGACAAGCAAGCGCAACAATATTGTCATCAGAACGACATGTACAAAATTGATTGAGCGTAAAAAAGATTCACATAGATAAAAATTACGTCTGTGCAGTAGACACACCGAATATTCGACGAGAGCGAATGACGTAGAGTTAGACACAAGCCGAACAACGGTCCAACGTCGTCGTGACGATTGATTGACAACTCGACGTATTGCGTCGTCTAACGCTGATAAGTTACCTGCAAACAACGCACTCATTATTAATTAAAAATTGATTATTATTTAATTAGTTTATTTATTCATTCTCTCATTCATTGAACTACCCTCCAACAGGCCGCATTACGGTTCTTGCTCGTCCGTCCTCCGTCTGTCTGTCGCGTACGAGCTCCTATTTCGAAAACAAACACGTGCAAACAAACCAAAATTGGTGAGATCGTTCCCGAAACCAAGACGATTTTCAGCTAAGAAAAGTCACAGCTTAAAAGCAAAATTAAGGGCAAAGTCGGCAAACTTCGAATTGCGCACCTCTAGGCGAACGGATGTATAATATGTTTGACTCTTGCAATTTTTGGCAGCAATAGAATATTTGCCTCTAAACGTCAGATAAAAATAAAAGAAAAAGAGAAAAAAATGGCAAAAGACGAAAGAAGAAGAAAGAGGCATGAAAGTCGAGATGGAAAAGAAAAAGAGGACGTGGATGGTAGGCTACAAAGGATAGATGCTGTGATGGGTAAGAAGGTCGACTTCACATTGATTTCTACATGTAAACGTCGGTACCTACGAAATCGATGGCCATAGAAGTTGCACTTTTTTCCAGTGTGATGTTAGCGGCTACAGTCCAAATTCCATTACCCGAACTTTGTCGCGGAGTTTCTCCGTGCCTTATTACGGACAAAATTTCATTAGAACGACACGAACAGGTTTGTCGCTGACTCACAAAATGGGTTTAATCAAATTGTTACACAACCTACCAGGTCCAGCAATATCTTAAGATTTGATTATGATTAACGATCCCTTTATGTTTATAAATGCTGAAGTTATTGAACCGTTTGGTACATCTAATCACAATGTTGTTAAAGCTGCATTTATATACCACACACCTGTTCAGAGCTCTTATTTGTGTAATAAATCCACCACCAAAACGTATTATTGGAAGCTGGGAGACTGTGTTTCTACGTTGCAGTATTTACGTGCTTACAACTGGGATTTTCTGTTCTCAACCAATTTGACAGTAGACAGTATGTGGTGTGGATTCCGTCACGTTTTAGATTCAGCAATAGACATGTTTGTCCCGTTTAAATATGTTACTAATAAACCATCTGCCAAATACAAGAGAAAATATCCACGGAACATACGAGCTATGGCACAACGCAAATAATGTTTGTGGCGTTTGCATCGTCGAGATTCAAGCAACCAGCAACTTTGTGATCGTTATAAGCAAACAGCAAAGGAGTAGGCCTATAAATCAGCTGTATATGATTATGAATTGTCAAAAAAAGCAAATAATTGACACAGGTAATACTGGAGCGTTTTATAATTATATCAATCGCAAACTTGGCAGACAACAATCAATTGGAATATTGGAAAATAATAATGGTCAATATGTTACTAGTGACGTCGGCAAGGCTGAGCTGTTAAACTCGTATTTCAGTTCAATAAATGTACAAGATGACGGCAATAATCCGGTTTTTCATCGTCGTGTAGCTGACAGTATAAGTATTGACACTGTTCAGTTCACCCCAGCAAAACTACTTAAAGTCACCAAGAAACTTAACAATAAAACTACAGCCGATCCTGATGGATATTGCAACCTTTTGTTGAAAGAAATAATACCAGCCATCAGTTACGCTGTTTGTATTATGTTCCAGTCTTTCACATCAGTCGGCAAAATACCGGATGGATGGAAAACAGCAATTATAATACCTTTGTACAAAAAAGGATCTTCTAGTCAGGTATCTAACTACCGCCCTATATCCCTCACTAGTCTGTTCAGTAAACTTATAAAAAGAATTATTTCAGCTGAGCTACTTCATTATCTCCAGCAAAATCGATTCATAACGGCATAATTTTTACCTTGGCTTTTGCTAAGGAGGCGTGTTTACCTGCTGCGTGCCTGGCAACGCGTGTAGCGCCGACGTAACGACACCTTAACACACGACTTGACACCTGGCAGTCCGCAGGTTTGAGTGATGATAAAGCGTTGTATTGGCCATTGCAATGATCACGTGCATCGGCTGTGATAAGGTTCGGTAGACTGTTTGGTCTGAGAGCGGATTTTGACTGTGCGATCACGTGATTATCTTCCACCATACAGCCTTGTTGTTTGCTCCTCACCGAAAGGTCGTCGGACTTTGTTGTGAAGTCTTCCGTACTCGACCTAGTTGTAGTAGTAGTAGTGACGCATAGTAGTGCGTCGGAGATCTGCGCGGCGACCAGCGCGTCGCTACGAAACACGTGACACGTAAAACAGTCACGTGACCGGTCCGTCGACACATACGCAAAGTCTCTACAACAATAAACGCACCACGCATATACGGCATAGTTACGACTTGCATTTGGCGACTAGAGCAATAGTACAAAATTGGCTATAACTCGGTCGGCCGTATAGCCAGGGGCTGCCATAACCGAGGTCCGCCAAAGCCACAGATACAATTTATCTCTATTCCTAACCATCTAAATGACCCTAAAACGTTATTCCTAGCCTCACGCTGCTCGCATTAGTGCGCTGCTTCGGACTATTCAAAACTGTCTCCTTTTGCACTCTGCTACAGACATTAAATCTACGGAACTTGCTTGATTTCCTGGGAGGCATCAGAAGAAGGCAAGGTCTTCGGCAGCATAGAAGGAAAGAGAGCATGGGGGCGCCAAAGACTGAAATATCTGGACAGCTTGTGTGCAGCGTGTAAAGATAACGTGAGCGCAACGCAACTCATCGGGGCTTCAAAAGACGGATTGCTCTGGCAGCGCATGGTCGCCAACGTCGTCAACGACGACACGGCATCCTGACCGAGCGAACGTTGCGCCTGTACTGGCAATAGGAAGATTCCCAAACCTGTTCCAATAAGTTTCAGCTTAAATTTTGGATTGCGGACGGCCGCATAATATCTCAGTACTAGGCCGAGATTTTTTTCTAGTTAGCATATGCCTAGTACAAGAAGTTAAAGGTAAATAGGTTAAAGATACTGTATAGCCTTTTATAGGAAACCCATAAATAATAGAACTACGGGATGGAGTCACACAGTGTTAGCTGCCACCCGACACAGGTGAACGCGTCCCGGCTTAACTCCAGCCAGATAGGCCGGTACTCGATTTACCTACCCCGGAGGGATGGAAGGGTGAGTTGACCTAGGCGACTGGTTACATACCAAGATGGTTTACCTGCCCGCAGAGTCACCCATCCAAGTAGTAACCCGGCCCGGTGTAGAGCAACTGCGTTGAGTGTACGTGTTAGGCCTAGATCTACCTGTCATCATATCGGCTGAGCGCCCAAAGTCTGATAAGGTGTAGCGGTTGTAGTGTCAGGACACGATAGGTCTGTGGGTCACGTAGCTGCAAGCTGTCCTCACACAAATCCAACAACAAACTCTTGCCCTGCACACATCCAACCATTTGCTGGCGATGTAGACGAGGCTTTAGTGATCGATTTCACAAACGTAAGTAAGCAAGTAAAGTAAAACGTAAATTTATATCGCGCATAGCGTTAAAATTAACCTCTAACCTACAGAGTGTTGCTTATTCCAATGGCAGACTCAAGTGCAATGCGTAAAATAAACATTAACACAAAACACAAAGACCAGCTGCAACTAAGCCACCAAATTGTGCATATAATATTAGACGATTAATTATCAAAGTTATTGCTACGATTAAGTACAAGCGTTTAAAACAGAAGTGGACAGGGTGTGCAATGCTTTTATACAGTGATGTGGACTATGCGTTACGTTATGTTGACCTCGGTCAAGATCAAGAACAATGGCTGTAAGTTGGAGCGTATGCCAGTCAGCTAGCGAGAGACATTAATGTCCAATAGCTTAACTGAATAATTGCACCACGATTCCTTGGACATTTCTGTTTCACCGTGTAGCCTTCGTAAATCTCGCTATACTGACGCTTTTTATTGACGCAGCTATATAATGCTGCTGTGTCCTCGTCCAGTGAGTAAGTAAAGCCAACAGTAGCACGAAGTTGCGGAGATATTTCCGTTCTTAATTTAGTTCAATTTTTAGTTTTATGCAGTTCAGGGAAAGTTTATAGCCGTATATGAACATTTATTTCGCTATTCAAACAGAGATACAAGTAATGACAACAACAAAGAGACAAAGAAAAAAAACAAAAATCAGTTACAAGTACAAAAAAAACGTTCGTAGACAACAGACATAACATGATAATCTTATACAGTTTACGTTTTGTCAAAAGTCAGAAGACTTAATTTCAGTTTTTTTATTTAGTTCTCAGAACATTTTAATTTTTTTTTGTATAAATTCAGTTTGATTAAACTTCGACGGAATGCCTTCGGAAATGCATGCAAATTTTCGTTTGTTTGCAACCTAAACAAAAAATTTGAGCTAATGCTCACGAGACGCGCGAAAACTTATAGCAGTTCACGCTAAGTTAATATACAAATACCAAATTCTCTATCTGGATCGCATAACGATAGTAGCGTGACGCCACCTTGTAAATGATATGGACTTGTGTCGCAGCCCGAAATCACCCAAAAATCCATAAAACCCCCTATTTTAGCGTCAAGGTCATTCAAGGTCATTGAATTCGGCGCCAATCGAGAGCCAGTGTACGACTTCCTATTAGTGATTAATAGTAACCTAGGCTCTATCTCGCACCGTTACTGAAATACAGCGACTTATTAGCCAAAAAATCGCAAATTTTGTTTACCACCCTTTCATTTAGCGCCCTCGTTCGGGGTGACTCCTTTCGAATTTGTGGTAAATCTTTACGGTTCCTAAAACTAGAGTCTTCCAGGCAGCCGATGTGAAGATTTGTTGATCGTAGCTTGCACCGTTTTCGACTAATCCACCCGTGTGCCAGACAGACGGACGGACGGACGGACAGAATTGCGATGGCTAAGACGGGCTGAAAGCAGTAGCTGCTTTCGCGCGTAAAAATTCCAGTTCGTGTTCTCGTGAAACGCAAAGACCAAACAATTTTCGTGTTCATTTTCGTTCTAGTAACATAAATATATCGAGATGTTGTCGCTGCTGCTATAGTAATGGCGTTTTGCGAGCGGCACGCGTTATAACGCTTCGCTGACTGCGAAGATTGTTACACATAAACACGCCGTCCATGAACAGTACATAGTACAATGCAGTACTTTATAGTACTGTCAGTAGCCTCAGTCATTTACAAAACTTTCCTGGCTTCTAAAAACTTCCGTAACATCTTCATATGTTCAACAACTTACAATTTTCTAAGCATTTCCTTGGAATTGACATCTGCAGGTTTTTCCTTCTAAGTCATCTCAGGAGCTGCCCTACAGATTTCTGCGCACGTTTTCCTCGAGCATTTCTTGTTAGTCGCATTTTATCCCTAAGATATTCACGTTGTGTTTTCTTCCCAACATTTTTCCTGAAAAAAAACTTTTTAAAAATTCGTAAATTAGGCCCACAGAACAGTACATAGTACACACTGTGGTACATACGGTAGTACAGTACGTAGTACGTACATCTCCCCAGCGACCCACTGCGTCACTCATGTCATGACGTCCGAGTGATAGTTGGCTGATTGACTTGTTGACGCGACTGCGCACACTGCAGCGATCAAAATCATCATCACCATTGCTACGAACTGAATTGTTCAGATCAACCGACGTCCAGCCGAGTGATCGGACGCTGAACGAGTGTCGTAGTGGACGCGGTGACGTCACGGCAAGTGCTTGATGACGTAACGTATCAGCATCTCTACTCATTGTTCGACACAGACTGCATACGACAGAAAACAACGGAACGAATTTATCAACTCCGTCTTTACCCACCCTACTTTTCTCGCTCTTTCTCTCTTTGTTCTTTTCTTTTATTCCATTCTTTTCGCTTTCAAATCCAGCTGTAGAAGTTTAGAAAAATTAACGCATTGTATTCATTGTAGCAGGGGGCCTAGTTGTTGCACTGCAGTAGTTGCAGCATAGTAGTTGTAGTAGGCCTAGTAGTAGAGAATAAACGCAGTCGCAAACATATAGCCGTCCGCGATCAATTTTTAAGTCGGCGTTTTTGTTTTGTTTGCTTAGCAAAAACCAGTTAAAATTAAAAGGACCGCTAAATTAAACTAAATCAGCACCCCTCCCCCCTTAATTTTCTTGCTAAAAACTGAGTGCTATTGGCCGCGCGGGGAGAAGAGACTGCCCCATCGCCCCCATGAAATCGTCGCTTATGTTTTAATAAGTTTATTTCGGCAATACAGTGACAGCACCAAACACTAAAAGCACGATACGAACAAAAGAAAGAGAAAAAAACATACAAACATAAACCAAGTAAAACAATGATAATTTTACGTGATATGATTTAATATAGAATACTTGGTCCTAAAAATTCACGTGCTTTCTTTTGCATTTTGGCGAATAAAGTAAGAAGGAAGGAAAATAGTTTTTCTTTATTTCATAATATTTTGTGTAATAAGTTTTTTTTACCGTAACATGCTAAATAGTAGGCCTACCGGCCCAGAAGAATACAGGTACTGCAGCGCAGGAGACTAAATGCGAACGGTTTTGTTTTGGTAAAACTGATGCAAAACAAAAAGCAGCGATATTTTGAGGAGCTCAATAACGATTTTGGATGTGGCAGGTTTTTAAAGACGGAAACTCGGAAAGCAACTATAAACACAGAAATTCGTTTACGATTTAGTCGAATTATATACCGTTGTAGTAGAGCGCTTGGCGAATAGACTCTGTCTTCATCGTCCAACACGACTGATTGCGGCGATGATGATGAATATGCATCGTTTATAGGCGAGCAGCCGACGTGGTCGTCACAACCTTCCGAGTTGATCGCGCCGTTCTGCTTTTCCACCGTCTACATAATAAATTGTATTATTAATACACAATACATAATAATATTGTCATGGGGTCGTGGCAGTGGGGAAAGGGAACGGGGCAGTGGCCCATCTTAATTTTTTTCGCCGTCGGAAAATTGTCAAAAAAATTATCTTTTTGTCAAAAAAAACGCCCATCCAAAATGCTAAATTCGAGGCTGAAAATCTCCACTTTGGGAAAATTTAGAGACAAAATTGTAGTTTTCAGCTTCCATAATCACCACGTCGGAAATTTGCAACCGTCTGTCGGAATTCTGTCGTACAATTTTGCAGTGTCTGGCGAAAACGTGCAATTAACTTCCTGCTTTGCCTATACTTTCTTTAATACACGACGCCGCTGATTAATACGTACATGTATAGGCTACGGGTTGCGTAATAATAAAAATGTTACTATATTGTATTTGAAACTAGAAGCGACCGCAGCTCTCAAACCTCCGCTGACAACTGTGATGCCACCTGGGGAACACAACGGAATCTCAGCCGCACCACAAGTCAATCGCTTCTTTATCTTAAAGATTATTACACCAGTAATTTGTGTTTGAACTGTGTTTCAATATTTACTAGTCAATTAGTCACTAGCTAGCTATAGTTCTGTCCTGCGTCGCAGTTATTGGTTTGCTTTATTTGTAGGACCTTCCTGTATGCAGTGTTTGAATTGTGAAAAATTAGCCGGGGGTTGAACTTTTCGACTGTCGGAGCCCGACCAAAATTATGACTAAAATCCTATGTATATAGTATATAGCTCACCCCCAGAACATAATTTGACAGTGTGTTAGGGGGGTTGAGAAAACAGTTGGGGATTCAACCCCACCAACCCCCGGCAAATCAAACACTGCCTGTATGTGACTTTCGTAGCGGACTGTCTAAGACTGTATTAAAAGAATATTGCATTGTATTCACAGCTGCCATGTTGGCTGCAAATTAAAAACTGATTCTGACTCATCGCTAATATGTAAACTGTGATGCAGCAGCCGAATCTCATCACCATGGCAACAGATGACGTCACAGCAAGTGCCCGCTAGCCAGCCATTCAGCCAGCCAGCAGACTGACTTATGGGCGTATGGAAGAGTGTTTTCCACGAGGAATACAAGCCCGTACGTCTTTGATATAGTGGCGCACACCGGCCTTTCCCCGGACCGGCCTGCATGCCGTATAATTCATTACGTATATGGACCGGACGGTCCGGTCGGCGTAGACAACGTAATGGCCCGACGGTCCCGGTTGGGCCGTGTGTCGTTTCGGGATGCGGCGAGGATGGTCATTGCGTTTTACTGGTGTGGAATTTTTGTCGGCCGGCGGGCGCTGGAGAGACTGTGTTCTATGCGGTACTAT
>Ga0209367_1011105_pt1 | contig 11984 bp, 6 predicted proteins | sample WorMetLIZISLAND2_FD_187412 | JGI IMG/M metagenome (GOLD analysis project Ga0209367, IMG submission 187412) | Marine gutless worms symbiont microbial communities from Max Planck institute for Marine Microbiology, Germany - Olavius geniculatus... ... | reverse complement strand
GAAATGCGACCTTTGGAGTAAAGCTCACAGGTCTCAAGAAAGTCAAACATTTTATTCCATTTATCATGATCTTAGCTAACAGCCTTCATAGGCTGCAAGACGAGGCAAGACCATGGGCTCGCGGAGAGGCCTATAAGCCCCGCCCACTGCTATGATAGGCTGCAAGACCAGGCTATAGGTCAGAACAGTGGGCCTATGTTTTGTCCTATAGCCTGGCCTTGCAGCCTATCATAGCCCTAGATTATAATTAGGCACACGGAGAGGCCTAAAAGCCCCGCCTACTGTTCTCGCGCATAGGCTAGCCTGGTCTTACAGCCTATCATAGCCCTAGATTATAATTAGGCACACGAAGAGGCCCATAAGCCCCGCCCACTGACCAGGCTACAGGCCAAAACAGTGGGCGGGGCTTATAGGCCTCTCCGTAAGCCTATTTATAATCTACTAACGTTTTGGACGAACTGAAAATTATCGACCTTAGGTGATCTTGAAGATCTGTTCGCGCTATTGTGCCTAAAGGTTGCTATTAAGCACCAATAGGAAATCGTATACGCCCTTTAAGATGAGGTGAAAATAATCGACCTTAAAAGACTTTGAAAGTCAGTATTGCAGTAGGAACTGTATAGGCTCTAGCGCGTCTTCCCTAGCGACGGCTGAACTTTTTTGTTTCTGGGTCTTACTTTTATTTTAAAATGTTTCAAACTTTGCGCTAAAGTTACGAAGTAAACCAGCTCTGGTTTGCTAAACCAACAATAAAATTACGATTCAAATATCGGAAAACAAACAAAAAGCAGTAGGACAGTGAATCGATTTTAAGCAAAAAAACGAGAAAATAGGTAACAAAATTCTTGGCATTTTTCACGGGCCTGCAAACAAGCGTTTTACTTTCTGGCTTAAAACAGGATCGTCTATGCAATGAAAAGTCACAAAAATATCGACGGTGTTCGTCTCGCATGATGGCGGAAAACGTCGTGACAGCGGTCTGAATCGGCCAGTGCTTCGGAACTTGTATCGCTGCAGATCAGCAGATGCAGCAGCAGCAGACGTCATGATGTGCTGCCTGCGCTGAAGTTACTCGTCGCATCGACGTCATGCGGTAATCAGCTTGTAAGGCATGTTCTGCACAGCAGAGCGATCGTCGTTCTGTCGCCACTTTACCACGATAATCTTTGTTCTTCTGCTTCTGTTGCTGCTGCTACAAATAACCCGTAAGTAAGCACTCGTCAACTTGTTTATATAATTTATATATAATTTATATAATATGTGTAATTATTTGTTCTACACGTAGGCCTATAGGGGCCTACATAGGCCCTGGAAAAAAAATGAAAAACATTAAAACAGTCGAATCAATCATTTCAGTTTTGCGTACACATGAAAGTATTGACCTACGAAAATGGCAACAGATCAAAACTGCTGTTGTGAAAAACAGAAAAAAACCTCGATCATCGGCTGACTGAGCAGGTTAGACACAACGCGGTAAAATAGGCTTATAGTTGACTTGTTTAACGAAAGTTGACTTGTTTAACGAAGTAAAAACCTACCTAGTTGACAGCACGAAATATTAAAATACTAGAAAAGCACTCGGAGAGCGCAGACCTCCGCCAAGCATATTGATTCGACACAACGTTGTAGTCCCATTTAAAGCAATGTTAACAAAAATTTCAATGTGATCCAGAATCCAGGATTCCTTCCGGATCACCCCTAAAATTGAATCACTTGTAGTTTTTGCCATTCCAGACATGCGATGAAAATTTCAGAAAGATGCTTCCATAACTTTTTGAGTTATTTTGCTAACACGCAGAGAGACAAGCAAACTCTGGCAAAATCATAACCTCCTTGGCGGAGGTAAAATAGCTTTCTATTCAAGAGTATAAGCATTGGCAATAGACTACTTTGCTACTGTATACAACTGAAAAAACGGTGATATAAAGGACAAAATGTCCCGGAGACGTCGGACATGGAGACGGTCGATAGTCAGCAGCTATCGGTGTTATTGCCGAGTGGTTGTCGTACAGGCGTATACAAAATATTAGCAGACCCGAAGGACTGGTCGACGCCGGTGATCGAAGAGGAGGACAGTATACGAGGCGAAGATAAACGACGATAAGAAATTGCGCCGCGTGGTGCTGTTCAGTATCAAACGAAGTTGTTCCTTTTCTCGCAGGAAACAATCAGAAGATGGCCTCTGGTTTCGGGGAAACACGGCCGGATCCGATGTCTACAGATCGATAATTCAATATATCGCCAATGGTGATGGTCAATGGACGAGTTTGTGGCTGTCGGACGCGTCGTTTTATTGATTGGTCCATCACTACTGATCAATAAGCGTAAGATTAACGAGAGGACTAGGAGTGACTCCGCGCATAGATTTCGTGCAGTCAGGAACGTGCAACGCAAATCAGATTTATCGCGATACGTTGACGTTCGCGATTCAAGCTCATTTTCACCGAACTCAGCACGACCACGTTTTATAGGCCATTTTCTATTCGATCAGCGGCATCGATCCTGTAGAACTATAAACCCATAAAATTTTAATACCCATACGAAAGATTAACCGTTATCATTAATTATTTCTTTTTCTGCTAAGGGACTATATTTTTCTAATTTCCTTAGAAAAAATATATTGTACCAAAGACACAAAGCGAAAAAAAATCATGCTCGCGATGCTTTCTCAGGGCTGGAAAACTCAAGTTTTTTGAACAAGTGTTTAGGAATTCGCCACCAAAACGCAACTGTATGGGCCTTTGCACCACGTTCTACCAGTAAAAATATTTATTCAGAATCCGTTTATAACTTTCACTGAAAAATGCCAGCTTACGCCTGGAGAAAATAATCTAGGGGCCACGAAATAAATCGGATCACGGGCGTAAATTTCGTGAGAATTTTTTTGGAATAATTTTTTTGACATTTTGGTATGAAGATATGATTAGAGACGCACGGAGTGGCAGACACACGCACACTGAGTGCATGACACCAACACACAAAAAGTCAAGCTATTAGCTTAGGAGACCTGATAGTTATTGCGACTTACCGTATAGCCACAATACCGCACGATTGGCACACCATAGTGCGTTTAAGGTCGTCCAAGGTCAATGATTTTAATGTTATTTGAAAGCCAATATTCGACTTTCTATTAGTGATCAAGAGCAGCATGGGCCCTATCTTGCACTGTTTAGCCACAATACACCCGTTACAGAGGAAGACAGACGACGACGGACGACAACCGTGTAAAACGCCTACAACATTGCTGCTGCTGCTGACTGCCAGAGATGGTGATTATGTCATCTTTGGCCCGCACGAATGATCGAAGCGACAAGCGGTGACGACAAAAAAAACTGCAAGCATGCGATCCGTCCGTCCAATTCGGACGGAGAGACAGACAGAATCCGCAGTGCCTCAGTAACTATAGTGCCGTCATAGAGCCAGAGCACAAGCGCTTAGTCGACGCGACTGATAATAACGACTGCACTGCCGTATTGCTCTGAAGGCCTGCTGCTTGTATTTCGTTCTCAAATAATAGCCACGCTATAACAAGTAATAACGTAAGCTGATTGTATCAAATAGATTGGAAAGCACTGGGAGAGTACAAACCTCTACCAAAGCTGATCATAACGCATGCATCTATTGTTTACAACGTTGTGCCAGTGACACACGAGCCGTTTTGCCGTTCAGCTTGTATTTACCAACACTTCTTGTTATAATAAGGTTTATAGTCTTACAAATGTTAGTCATAGTTATGCCGCATAGGCGTACGATCTTGTAATGATTTTGTCTTGCGTCCGGTACTACCAAGCATTAGAAAATGTCGCTGCTTTGCTAGTTGGCCATATTACTCCGTTTCGGACTTAACTGAGAGACAGTTTGTTGACGCTGCAATGATGTTGATAATGCACAGATGTGGAGGCGAGACGAAGAAGGGACAGAAAGCAACGTCCTGCGGGAAGCGGGCGAGTAGTGTCAGCTCACATCCGGGCGCTGCTGGACAACGCGACGCGCTGCACGACAGAACGTCGACGAGACGCCAAGCTGAACGCGACGACGACGACGACCGAGACAGACACAGCATCAGCTGCAGGACCAGCTGCCAGTCAGAGCTGTCTCAAGAAATGCGCCGTGCACGACGACTGCAAGGGACGCAGTCGAAAGTGTCTCTGCGACGCCGAGTGTGGACTCAGCTGCATCAGACCCAGTCGGTTATTAGCCTGCTATATTAGCATCAACTATCTTTTGGCTAGTCTTTACAGCAGAACGTGTATTTCCACGCCATCCACAGGATGCTTTCAGGAAAACGTTCGGCGTGAAGTTAAACCGAGGAGATTTTTGCACTCGATCAGCAAATAAGCAAAACACGTAGGCCTACTGTCGTTTGCAATGCACACAAGAGACTAAGATATTGTCGTGAAGTGCTTACAGCGCTCTCCATTATCTTAGCTAGATTTGGAGAAAGAAATAAGTGAGAATGAAAAAAACGCAAAGAAAGAAAGAAAATGAGAAGAATGGACAATGATGGACAATTTTTAGCTGTGATTAGTTTGGAATTTTTTTTTGTTTTCTTTTTTGTTTTGTTGTTGTTTTTTTTATCACCGTTTGCATTGTGTGCTTGTGTTGTTTTTTGTCTTCCTTGTGTTTGCTTTATAATTATGTATATTTATGTTGCTGCCGGCATGGCGAAATAAAATTGTTATTCAATTGGTGTACTTAGGGGAGATTTCTTTCTGGCACCGTGCGAGGTAGACGTCCGAGCTGTGTAATGAGGGTAATCATTGTCGGTCGGGTACGCACAGAGAAGAGTTGAATGAAGGCGAGAGTTGAAAAAGTTATATGTTGTTAATATGTTTTAGAATTCAAACTGTTCAGTCATCAGTTTTTTCTCCTATTTAACGATTTTTTCTAAAATATTTTTTACAATAACGGTGGGTGAATTATTGTCTCCATTTTTGCATTTATACAAACGATGCATGTTGAACGGTTGGAATGACGTGCGCGCAGAGCAAAAATGTAACGAGCTGGATGCGGTAGTGCATGGTAGCTACAGGGTGGTCCCAGCTGTAGGAGGCTTCGGTAGCATCGTCCACTACACGTGTGACCCTGGCTACATGCTAATTGGTCAGTCGCAGCGTCGTTGTCAGGGCAACAGAAACTGGAGCGGCTATGCACCGACCTGTGAAACTGATGGTAATTATAGAATTAATAGTTGTGACATAGGCAGCTAATTAACGTCGACATAAGGTCTACAGTAGTAGCAGTGAAGAAACGAACAATAAAAATTCAATGACCGAAGTAATTCTACATGACGCGAAATCGCCGTTCGATACTGCCCCCTGATTGACAGCGGGGATGTAAATCATGCAGAGTGTGTCAGAGAAGTAAGCATCCAAATTTTGTCAGGCATATCGATCAATTTTTCAAAAAAATTTTCTATTTCCCGATTCTGTAGAAAAATTGCAATAACGTGATTACTAAATATCTCGCCACACCTTAACTGAGTCGCTACATTACCTTGCAAAATATAAATTTTAAAAGATGACTCTTACTGTTGCGTGCTTATGTCCAGCAAAGTGCGGGGAGCCTCCGATCGTTGATAAGGCAAGTCACGATGGTCCTGCAGCAACTGCCGGTCACCTAGGTGATGGTCACCATGGTGACGGTCACCAAGGCGACGGTCGAAGGCGTTTGTACGAACTGGGTGTACAACTGAACTACTCGTGTGCGCCGGGCTACTATGTACGCGGCTTCTACAGGGCTACGTGCATGGCAGAGGGACGATGGGTTGGACCAAGGATGACATGCAGACGTAAGTATCATAGGCTACTCACCTTCGCTGGGCTTTTAGAAATTTCAGTGCTTCGACTTGCAGTCAAGCGACAAAAGTACAAACAGTAAATTTTTTTGGAATTTCTATTTCGTGACATTCCATGAAATTTCGTGCCAATGTGAAAACAGAGAGACGCACAGATGTACCACACGAGAACTACGGTAATTGCTGCAGTATAACCGACTCGATGCAAGCGGTTTTGTTTCAGTAAAACTTCGAAAGCAAACAAAACAAGAAAGTTGCACTAATGCTCACGAGACGCGCGAAAGCCTATAACAGTTTTTGTTCGCAAACAGTCAGTCTATCTCCAGCCATTTCGTCGCGACTTTTACGGGGGTACCGCTCTTTGATGCCTTCGTGCGCAGGTTTCCTTGAACGTAGAAAATCGAGATTTGAACCGTCGAAATCTATGTTCAATGCTGAAAATTTCATATGCAGCTAGTTTATGTCTATCTCAATTGGTTTTGGCGCAATTTGCTCTTGAAATGTGTCTCGCAGCCCGAAATGGCCAAAAAATCTATATAAACCCATATTTTAGCGTTCAAGGTCATCCGGGTGATTGAATTTGGTGGCAATTGAGAGGCAGTGTTCGACTCCCTATTAGTGATCAATAGTAACATAGGCCCTATCTCGAACCGTTACTGAGATACAGCGACTTGTTGGCTAAAAATCAAATTTTTTTTCCACCCCCTCTCATTTAGCGCCCTCGTTCGGGTTGACCCCCTTCAAATTTATGGAAAAGCTTTACGATTCCTGAAACTAGAGTCTTCCGGGCAGCCGACGGTGAAGATTCGATGATCCTAGCTTGCACCTTTTTGACTGATCCACCCGTGTGACAGACAGACAGACGGACGGACAGAATTGCGATGGCGACGCGCTGAAAGCAGTAGCTGCTTTCGCGCGTAAAAACTGCAAAAACATTTTTAGAAGTCCAATAAAAATTTTATGGACGAACAAAATTTTAAATTGACGGCAACTCGTAAAGCGCAGGAATTTTTAAGCCTTGCTCTCGTGACGTGACTGAGTCGTTCGCTTGACCATTAAGCTGTATTTTTTTTGTAAAAAAAATAGTCGAATTTCGCTCTGTGCCGGATCCAAATTTCGGTACTGCAGCCCTAGTGTTTTCTCGAATCCTGCAAACCATTGGTCACACCGTCACTGTATTGGTTGGTAATCAATGGCGTCGTAGCTGAAGGCAGCGGAGAAAACAGTTGCCTCCTGCCCTAAATTATTCTTCGTCGGAATTTTTTTCGGGAAGATTTATTCCCAAAGTACTAAATTTGGAATTAAAAATCGTTTATTCAGGGGTGGGGGATTTAGAGCAAAATTGAACATATGAGCACCCGTGATCTCCCCCGTCGGAAAATTGCAATTTCTTGCCACTTTAAAAAATCCCACGCTTTCGATGTTGATGACTGATTGGTTGATTGATTGATTGATTGATTGATTGATTGATGCGTGGTGACGCAGCTCGTAGGTGCCCTCATCCGGGTCACGTGCCCAACTCGCGTCGTCTCAACCCGAGTCGCTTCTACTTCCCAAAGATCATCACTTACCGCTGCTTCGACGGGTATCAGCTTATAGGCCAGGCACAGAGGAGCTGTCTGGAGACCGGGCAATGGTCCGGCCAGATGCCCATCTGTAGACGTAAGCCTCGTCGTGCATAATTATTCAGCTTCTAGCAGCAGTATTTAGTATTTGCTAAGTCTTTTTCTCTGTTTCTCTGAAATTTGTACCTCCACAACTTCTAAAACCCAGAAAACTCTGCTAATGTCAAGGTCGTAAGTAAAAGGTCAAGGTTAGATGAGATTTTTGTGTTTTTTGCATGATACCCGCAGGCAGCTTGTACTTAGTCTTAAGCAAGTGTTTTAATTTAATGTAATAGTTTAACGAACCAATGTTCAGATACTCAAGGATCATGCCCTTGTAAAACTATTTAACCGCCTTGGTAGTTATATCTAAAAATACTTAACTGGTTAATATTTTTTTTCAACTGCAATCAAAAAGGCTAGTCGGATCCAAAAATATATTAACTGTCAGCTTAATTTATTAATTAAAGAAGAATTGTTTGTGTGGCGTTACTGCTAATGTGTTTGCTTTGCTAACAACAGCAATCAGGTGTGAATCGCTGCGGCCGCTGATCAACGGCACTATCCTGAGCAATGACATGCTGTTTGGAGCCATGATTCACTACCGGTGCAACGTCGGCTTCCGTCTGAAAGGTCCGCGCACGCGCACCTGTCAAGCTGACGGCACGTGGTCCGATCACGACCCCACCTGCTCAGGTATTACGCTAATTACTGCTCCTGCTACTGATAAGATGATTCTGAATCACAATGTTCTGCTTCACTAATTTTTACACTAAATTAATTTACATTGTAATTACATTGTCATTGTAAAAAATAATACGATTTATGAACGCGTTAAATGTTAAATAATTAAAATTAATTGATTGATCGCATTAGATGTTTTTTTAATGTTACCAGCTCTATAAAATTTAAAATTTTACGTATTTATTTATTATTGATTGGTTGGTTCATTTATTGACTGATAACGATTGTGTTATAGTTGTAGACTGTGGCAGTATTGGACCGTTTTACAACGGCTTCAAGGAGGAAGTCACCACCACATACGGATCCACTATCAACTTCTTGTTAGTCTCGCTGTTCACTTTTTATAACATTTTGCTTATATATGAAATTTGCAGAATTTTTTGTTGAGCAAAATGATGGCTCGTAGATGCAGCTGTTTTGCGTTATTTGTTTGTTTAATTAATTGCTTTTTTACGAGTGAGTTCCGATCGATGTAGGCCTACGCCATACAATGCTAGGAATGATTGTATCTAAACGTTGAACGCACACTAATGCGAAAAAAACATTTTTAACGTGAACGCCTTTTTAGTCCTCGAACGCTACGTTCCCAACGTAGCGAAGAGCAGTATGAGATTAGTGTAATATTGAGGACTGACCGACGACCGACCTGTGTTCCTGGGAAAGCCTTCCTGGAAAAACGGCCATATCTCTATAACGGTGCCAGATAGACGCATAATCAATATAGACTACCCATAGGAAGTCGACCACCGCGAGTCGAATTGTCACGTGACCGATGACGTCACGCGACCCAGAAAGGCCAAGGTCGTGACCCCATTATTTTTGAGGCGCCATATTTTGATAACGGTGCCAGATAGACAGGAAGACGTCCTCGACGCCAGTCGCTATTAGTGTAATATTAGACCGGTCTTAAATTGACGCCGGGTTTCTAATACAAGTTGAAAGAAACGAAAAAGAACACTTAGAAGAATACACAAGAAAATAATGCGCGCGAGGAGTACATTAGGTGGGTCACAATCTAATAATATTTTTTGTTAAAACATCAATTGTTACCTCATAGGCCTACCGTATTGATGGTCGACGGATGAGGACGCCGTGTTCAAAGTTATATGCGGTTACTCATAATCAAGATTCGCTGTCGTTGAAAGCACACGCGGCCAATTACGATACTGAAATAATTGATCGAAAAATTTGTCAGCAGCAACGTTTTTCGCTTCGCTGCATTTGCAAACCAAGAATCGTTATAGGGTGTTTACACGATCCAGCAAACGTCCAGCAGACTTCCAGCAAATGTAATGCTGGACGTTTGCTGGATCGTGTAAACACGGTGAAACACCCTATTACTGATTTGTGGAACTTAACTAATACGAAGCAAATCTTTCGTGCACGTGGCGCCGCTATGCCGTTGCTGATTCTGCTGTGCTATGTTGAAATGTGCTGTTGAGGTGTTTGGGCGGCACGACGAAACATCCGAATCACATCAACCACATCACGTGTGAGCAAAACGGAAACTGGTCCGAACAGCCGCCCGACTGTCTCAGTATGAAACTCGAATCTAGCTACAGTATTCAGTGGTTGTCGTCAGTGGCGTTAGTGCAGACCGGACAGGGGCCCAATTAGGGCAGCTCTCTCCATAATTTTAGCGTGTCAAAAAATTTCGCTGTTGAAAAATTTCTCCCCCAAAATACAAAATTTGGGGTCATTTTTGCCTGTCATAAGCCTGCTTTTCAAAGCAAGATTTTTAATCGCTTTTTCGTTTAGAACTACAGTAAAAACGTCGTCGTGGCCCGTGACAGGGGGGGGCAATTGTCTCCGCAATTTTTTTTGCTGTCGGAAAATTGTCGGAAAATTTTCGTCTTGTCGGAAAACTTTTGTCCAAAAATGAACAAAAATTGACGCTGAACCCCACCCCGTTTTAGGGACGTTTATGAGCAAAATCGAAATTTTGAGCACTCATAATCTCCTATGTTGAAAATTTGCATCTGTCTGTCGGAAAATTAAAACTTTTTGCCCCTCGTATCTTTCGAACCAACGATGCCGCTGAGCCTTATGGCGTGTTTACACGATCCAGCAAACTGCCAGCAAAATGTATTCAAAATACACGTGCTAATGCTGGACGTTTGCTGGACGTTTTGTGGATCGCGTAAACACCCTATTGACGTCACGACCATGTGACGCCCTAGGCTATCAATTAGTGTGTAGTACATTGTTGCTGCATTCAGGTTAAGCGTAGCAATAAGCGTAGAGTTGATGACGCTGTTTGGATGCAGGCGACTGTCCGCTGCCTGTCGTGAAACACGGATACGTGTTCGGTGACATCTACGGGACGGCGGACATGACGTCACACGGCCAGGAGATCTACTACACGTGTGAAGCGGGCTATGTCAACGGTACGGACGCGCCGCGCTGTAACAATGGCACGTGGACCGCCGACGCTTTCTGCACACCCGGTAGCATCAATCAATGTGAATCAACCAGTCAGACGTTACCGTTAACGGTGGCCAAAGTAGTAATAAGCTAATAACTGCTGCTAGGCCTATGGGTCTATTGGTAGCGGCATAGTGGGTTTAGAAGTATATTCGGGTCAGGATTTAGTTGCAATTTTCCGACAGAGGACATTATGGGTGGTCAAAATTTTAATGTGGTCCCTATATTTCTTAAAAAGAGAGGTTTTTAGCACCAAATTTTACAATGTTGGACGAAATTTTTCGGACAGAAAAATTTTCTTACAATTTTTCGAAAGCCCAAAATTTAGGGGCAAGCATACCCTTTTGCCGCGATGCCTATTAATTAGTTAGGTTGGCGAGTTCCCAGGAAATAATCGAGAAAAAGATTTGCATTTTAATTATCTGATGAACTGAACTCTGCAAACAGGGTACTATAAGAGTACTGTTGCTGCTGCTGCATTGATGCGGTGGCATGCACTAATAAGGCGGAGGCATGATATGCGTGCACGCAGCACCGTGCATGGTGAAGCCCCGAAACATCAAGAACGGTCGGGTGAGGTTCCACAGTCGTCGGCACCGAGACCTGGCACTGTACTCCTGCGATGCCGGCTACGAGCTGAACGGTGACAGGTACATCCGCTGTCGTAACGGCAAATGGTCCGAGGACAATGCGCCCACGTGCGTTCCAGGTATAGTTGGCTGATATTTACCGGATAACATGTGAACCGTAAAGCGGCATCAATGCGATGTAACTGAACCGAGCTAAACTGACATGGTATAGTTTTTGACGAACTGACGAATGGGCAAGCAGGGCAAGCCCGTTGGTCGTTGGTCGACACGTACGTGCGCGTAGTTACGTAATCACCGACGCCGTTAAACGTTGCCATACTGTATTGCATTACTGCTTGCCGATTGGTCACTTAAGTTTAGTTAAGTTCATTTCAGTTCGATCGCTCTGTACGCGTCTCTAGTCTCTCTATGACTTCAAACCAATTAAGCAAGGAAGTAAAATTGTGTTTTATCAGTGGCTGTCTACAAAAGTGGCGCACTAAACAGATATAACTGTAAAAATATTTATTTTTCAAATTTTATCAACATTTTGTTCATCACTCGTCGTTCTTCGCTGGCACACTTCCTGAAAAATCTGCAATAAAACTGGTATGAAAGATTCTACCACATCTTAAAAAGCGTCGCTGCACTACCTTGTGATTTTTTACTCGCGGTGTATACAGTAGCGGATCCAGGGGGGGGGGCGATTACGCGAGGGGAAAAAAGAAAAAAACCGCAGCAAACCGCTCCGCAAGCTATCGCTTCCGGGCGGTCTAAAAAGAACAGAAAGAAAACGCTCAAGAGGAAGATAAAACCAACATCATCATGCATGTTGTCATTTGCACA